>Ga0247739_10000590_pt1 | contig 12787 bp, 10 predicted proteins | sample UWRJL058202B2_FD_180943 | JGI IMG/M metagenome (GOLD analysis project Ga0247739, IMG submission 180943) | Plant litter microbial communities from Arlington Agricultural Research Station in Wisconsin, United States - UWRJ-L058-202B-2 | ecosystem: Environmental > Terrestrial > Plant litter >...
GCCACCGAAGACCGCAAGCAGTACGGGCTGAACCTCATCGACGACATCAAGCGCAACGTGTCGGCCGCCGCCCTCGGCAAGCTCTCCCGTTTCGGCCTCGTCAACGACAACGAGGAGTACAAGGTCGCCAACGAGTACCGCAAGAGCATGAACATCAAGTCGCCGACCGTGCTGTCGAAGACCGGCAAGCTCTCCGGCGGTAACCAGCAGAAGGTCGTGCTGTCGAAGTGGATCTACTCAGACCCCGACGTGCTGATCCTGGATGAACCGACTCGAGGCATCGACGTCGGTGCGAAGTACGAGATCTACACGATCATCAACCGGCTGGCGGCCGAGGGTAAGGGCATCATCGTCATCTCGTCGGAGCTGCCCGAGCTGCTCGGGATCTGCGACCGGATCTACGCCCTCTCGGAAGGCCGCATCACCGGTGAACTGCCGATCGCGGAGGCGACACCCGAGTCGCTTCTGAAACTCATGACCATGGAAACCCCCCGCTGAGGCGGGCGACACCCGGCTTAGAAGGAGCACAGCACAATGAGCAACGCAGATAACCAACTGGTCGAGCCCGTCGGCCCGCCGACGACGAAGGTAACGTCGGCGATCAGCCATGTGATCACCGACCTCGGCAAGAACGGCATCTTCCTCGCGCTCATCGCGGTGGTCGTGCTGTTCTCGTTCCTGACCAACGGCATCCTGCTGCGGCCGCAGAACATCTCCAACCTGATCGTGCAGAACGGGTACATCCTGATCCTCGCGATCGGCATGGTGATGGTCATCGTCGCTGGCCACATCGACCTCTCGGTCGGCTCGGTCGCGGCCTTCGTCGGCGCCGTTTCCGGCGTGCTGATCCGAGACCTCGGGGTGCCGTGGTGGGCGGCCATCCTGATCTCGCTGCTCGTCGGTGCCCTGGTGGGTGCGTGGCAGGGGTTCTGGATCGCCTACGTCGGGATACCCGCGTTCATCGTGACCCTGGCAGGCATGCTGATATTCCGCGGGCTCGCGCTCGTGGTGCTCGGCAACACGAACATCGGCTCGTTCCCGGCCGAGTACCGCGCACTGGGTAACGGATTCCTCACCGACGTGTTCGGCGAGTTCGCGATCGATCCGCTCACCATGGGCGTCGCGGTCATCGCAATCGTCGCGTTCATCGTGCAGTCGCTGCGCACCCGTGCCGGTCGCCGCAGCTACGGCCAGGACGTGGAGCCGATCGGCTGGTTCATCGGCAAGCTCGTGCTGGTGACGATCGGCGTCGGCGCGTTCGCCTACGCGCTCGCCACCTTCAAGGGAATCCCGATCACGCTCATCGTGCTCGCCGTGCTCGTGCTCGTGTACGGCATTGTCACCAACCGCAGCGTGTTCGGCCGCCACATCTACGCGATCGGCGGCAACCGTCATGCGGCCGAGCTGAGCGGCGTGAAGACCCGCCAGGTCGACTTCTTCATCTTCGTCAACATGGGCTTCCTCGCCGCTCTGGCCGGGCTCGTCTTCACCGCGCGGCTGAACCTCGCGGGCCCGAAGGCCGGCGAGGGCTTCGAGCTCGAAGCCATCTCGGCGGCCTTCATCGGTGGCGCGGCGGTGCAGGGTGGTGTCGGCACCATCGGTGGCGCCATCATCGGTGGCCTGATCATCGGTGTGCTGAACAACGGCATGTCGATCCTCGGCATCGGAATCGACTGGCAGCAGGCCGTCAAGGGCTTCGTGCTGCTGCTTGCCGTCGCCTTCGACGTGTTCAACAAGCGTCGCGCGGGCGCTCGCTGACCCAAGTTCTACCTCAGGATGCCCGGCCGCGGTAACAGCGGCCGGGCATTCGTGGGTTAAGCGCGGGGTAGAGCGGTCAGGCTCGGCCGGACGCTGCGCGGGAGCGGCGCGAGAGGGAATCGATCACGACCGCCAGCAGCAGCACGGCACCGGTCACGATGTACCGGATGGATGAGTCGGGGTTCAGCAGCGCGAGGCCTGACGAGATCGACATGATCACCAGGATGCCGAGCACCGCCGAGAACGCGGAGCCGCGCCCTCCGAACAGGCTGGTGCCGCCGATGACCGCCGCCGCGATGGCGTTCAGGTTGGTGTCGCCGCCGCCGCTCGACGAGTTGGCGGCCGAGAGCCGGGCCGCGGCGAGAATGCCGCCCGCTGCGGCGAAGGTGGAGCACAGGATGAACACCGAGATGTACACCCGGTTCACCCTGATTCCGGCTCGCCGTGCGGCCTCGACGTTGCCGCCGACCGCGTAGACAGAGCGACCCCAGCGCGTGCGGGTGAGGAAGAAGTGCATGATCGCGACGAGCACGAGAAACAGCGCGAACGGCACCTGCACGCCACGGGTCAGGTTCAGGTACCAGGCGGAGACGCCGAGCACGACGAGCAGCCCAGCCGACCGGGCGGCGATGACCGTCATCGAGGTCGCCACGAGACCCGCGGCCATCCGCCGGCGCGACATCGACACCTGGCTCCACCCGAAAACGGCGACCGCGATGGCGATCAGCGCGTACGAGGCCCAGTCGGGCAGGAACCACTGCGTGCCGAATTGCACGAGCGGGGAGTCGAAGGGGATGTTGATCGAGCTGGTGCGGCCGAGCACGAGCAACTGCAACCCGAGAATCCCGAGCAGCCCGCCCAGCGTGACCACGAAGCTCGGCACGCCGAACGCGGTGCGCAGCAGGCCGAACACCAGCCCGGCAAGGGCTCCCGCGGCGAGCGAGGCCAGCAGCACGAGCGGCAGTGGGTAGCCGAGCTGCACAAACCCCACGCCGAGAATCGCGGCCGACAGCCCACTGACCGAGCCGACCGAGAGGTCGATCTCGCCGAGCAGCAGCACCAGCACGATGCCGATCGCGATGGTGCCGACGGCCGCGCTCTGCATCGTCAGGTTGACCAGGTTGGTGCTCGACAGGAAGGTGGGGTTCAGCGCCTGGAAGACGATCCAGATGATGAGCAGCCCGACGAGTAGCGGGAGCGAGCCGAGGTCGCCGCCGCGCACCCTGGCCACGAACTCCCGGCCCGCGGCCCGCAGCCCGCGTCGTTCCGTGCCGCGCTGTTCGGCGATCATGCTTCCCCCTCGCGGCTGGCCTCACGCCGGCTCACCGAATTGTCGCTGGCGCCGGTGATCGCGGCGATGATCATCTCGCTCGTGACATCTGCCACCCGGAAGTCGCCGTTGTTGCGCCCGAGTCGCAGCACGATGATGCGGTCGGCAACCGCCTGCACGTCGGCAATGTTGTGGCTGATCAGGATGACTCCGAGCCCCCGCTCCCGCAGCCGCTCGATGAGGTTCAGCACCTCGGCGGTCTGCGCCACCCCGAGGGCGGCGGTCGGCTCATCCAGAATCACGACGTTCGGCTCGCCGATCAGCGACCGGGCGATCGCCACCGTCTGGCGCTGCCCGCCGGAGAGGGCGGCGACCGGAACTCGTACGGAGGGGATTCGGGCACTCAGCTCGCGCAGCAGGGTCCAGGAGCGCTGCTCCATCTCGACCTCGTCGAGTGCGCCACCCTTGCGGAGTTCCCGGCCGAGCCAGAGGTTGCTGACGACGTCGAGGTTGTCGCACAGCGACAGGTCCTGGTACACCGTGGCGATGCCGAGATCGCGGGAATCGGTCGGCGTCGGGATCGCGGTCTGCACGTCGCCGAACGAGATCGTTCCGCCGTCCTGCGGATGCACCCCGGCGAGGATCTTCACGAGCGTGGACTTGCCAGCGCCATTGTCGCCGACGATGGCCACCACCTCTCCCGCGTACACGTCGAGGTCGACTCCGCTGAGCGCGCGTACGGCGCCGAACCGCTTGGTGATTCCACGCAGCGACAGCAGTCGCTCCGGCGCGTGGGCACGCGGGGGAGCGGCCGGGGAGAGATTGGTCATGTCGTCCTAGCGGATTCCGGCCGCGGCGCAGGCCTCGGCGTACTGGGGGGTGCAGATCTCGGCGACCGTGTAGATGCCGTCGGCGACGACGGTGGCCATGATGTTGTCGATCGTGACGACGACCGCATCGAGGAGGGTGGTCGGAACACCGTCGACCTCGGTCTCGCCCTCCACGGGCTCGCCCGCGGCGAGGGCGACGGCGACCTCTGCGGCCAGCCGGGCCTGCGCTCGCATCGCCTTGTAGATGGTCATGTACTGGTCGCCGGAGACGATGCGCTGGATGCCGGCGAGCTCGGCGTCCTGCCCGGTCACCACCGGCAGCGGGGTGACATTGGCCGCCTTCAGCGCGGCGATGGCACCGCCCGCGGTTCCGTCGTTGGCCGCGTATACGCCGGCGATGTCGTCGCCGTACTGCGCGATCTGGCCGGCGACCCAGTCCTGGGCCTTGTCGGGGCTCCAGTCCGGGGAATCGAATTGCGCGATCACGGGGTAGTCGCTGCTCTCGATCATCCGGAGCGCTCCCGATTTGAAGCCCGCGGTATTTCCGTCGGTGGGCGAGCCGTTGACCATCAGGATGCCGCCGCTGGCGTCATCGGCGTCGAGCTTCTCGACGAGCGACCCGCCCTGCAGGGCGCCGATGTTCTCGTTGTCGAACGAAACGTAATAGGCCAGCTTGCCGCCGGTGATGATGCGGTCATACGCGATCACGGGCACGTTCTGCGCATTCGCGGCGGCGACGATGCTGGCCGCGGCCGCGGAGTCGACCGGATCGAGCACGAGCACGGATGCGCCGGACGCGAGCGCCGCCTCCGCCTGCGACTGCTGTTTCGCGGCGTCCTGGTCGGCGTTGGAGTACAGCACCTCGTAATCGCCCAACTCGGCGATTCGTTCCTCGAAGAACGGCCGGTCGAACGACTCATAGCGGGCCGTCTTCGACTCGGGCAGCAGCAGGGCGACCTTCACCGCTCCCGAGTCCGCCGGCGCGCAGCCGGTCAATCCGACGGACGCGACGAGGGCGACGACGGCCAACCCCATGATGCGTCGCGCTCCATCTGCTACTGACCTGACTCTCACGGGTACCGCCTTCGTTGGTGGCATGCTGCGAATGGGATTCACTGTCTCTGGGGTCGCACTTCTGTCTCGACGCCGACGTTCTCTATGGCGAGCGCCAGCGCTCCGAGCACCTCGGCGCGCTCGCCGAGCTCACCCTGCACGATCTCGGGCACGCCAGCGGCGCCCGCGAGGGCGGACCGATCGAGCGCGTGCCGCATCGGGGCCAGCAGGATCTCGCCGGCCTGGGCGAGCTCACCGCCGATCACCAGCAGCTCGGGGTCGAAGAGGTTGCACAGGCTGGCCGCGGCGATGCCGATGTGGCGGCCCGCATCGGCGATGACCCGGCGCGCGCTCGCGTCGCCCGATTCCACTCGCACGAGCAGGTCGCGCAGTCGCTGCATCCCCGGGTCATCCCGGAACAGCTCGAGCAGGGCGGGGCCGCCCGCGAGGGTGTCGAGGCAGCCGCGGCTGCCGCAGCGGCAGATCGGGCCGTTCTCATCGATGGTCACGTGGCCGATCTGACCGGCTTTGCCGGTTACCCCACGGTAGATGGCACCGTTGATGATCAGGCCGGCGCTGATGCCGTGCCCGACCCTGATGTACACCGCGCTGCGGGTATCGCGCGCCGCGCCGGTACGCACCTCCGCCAGGCCACCGAGGTTCGCCTCGTTGTCGACGAACACCGGCACGTCGATGCGGTTCGTCATGACCGCCGCGACGTCGACGTTCTCCCAGCCCCTCAGCAGGCCGGGGGTTGCGATCATCCCGGTCCTGAAGTCGACGGGGGCGGGCAGCGCGATCCCCACCGCGAGCAGATCGGAGAATGAAGCGTCGACCGAGTCGAGCATGTCGCTCAGCAGCAGGGTCGCGCGGTCGAGCTCGCGGTCGTGGCGGTGGTCGAGGGCGAGGGGCACGTGGTTCTCGGCGACAACGGTGCGCCCGACATCCGAGATGGCCACCCGCATGTGCCGGCTCGAGAAGTCGAGCCCCGCGACGAGTCCCAGTTTTCGCGCCAGGGTGACTTCGGTCGCGCGGCGACCGCTGCGCGAGGTGACCGAGGTGTTCAGCACGCCGGATGCGGCGAGCTCCTTCACGATGTTCGACACGGTGGCAGGGGACAGCCCGGTGGAACCCGCGAGCTCGACCTGCGTCAGATGCCCGTGGTGCTTGAGGGAATCGACGATTCGAGCGCGGTTGGCTTCGCGTAATGAAGTCTGCGAACCCGGCGTTGGGCTACGGCTCTGCACAGAGCGAGGATACACTTCGGCCCCGCCCCACCTCGGTCTGCGGGCCCTTCTTGGGTTCGGATCTCGACGTCAAAATTCGCCAATGTCTCGCGCAGGTCACGATTCACCGGGTCTTGTGTTTACTATTTGACGCCAAGGGATCCGAGGATTAGGTTTTCCGATGGGTCGCACGCACAGCCGGGTTCGGGATCCACATGACGAGGAGGTCAAATCGTGGCTAACGAGCCGACGATCTTGGAGATGCGATCCATCACCAAGGAGTTCCCCGGGGTAAAAGCCCTCGAGAACGTCAACCTCACGGTACGCGCCGGGGAGATCCATTCGATCTGCGGCGAGAACGGTGCAGGCAAGTCCACCCTGATGAAGGTGCTGTCGGGCGTCTACCCCTTCGGTAGCTACAGCGGCGAGATCATCTACCAGGGCGCCGAGGTGCGCTTCCGCGACATCGGGCAGAGCGAGGCCGCAGGAATCGCCATCATCCACCAGGAACTGGCCCTGATCCCCGAGCTCTCGATCACTGAGAACATCTTCCTCGGCAATGAGCCCACGAAGTTCGGTGCGATCGACTGGGTCGCGGCTCACCGTGGCGCCGTCGACCTGCTCGCTCGAGTCGGCCTGAACGACGACCCCGACACCAAGATCAAGAGCCTCGGCGTCGGCAAGCAGCAGCTCGTCGAGATCGCGAAGGCCCTGAACAAGAACGTCAAGCTTCTGATTTTGGATGAGCCGACCGCCGCCCTCAACGAGGGCGACTCCCAGCACCTCCTCGACCTGATCACCGGATTGAAGGGCCGCGGTGTGACGTCGATCATGATCTCCCACAAGCTCAACGAGATCGAGCAGATCTCCGACTCCATCACGATCCTCCGCGACGGCCGCACCATCGAGACCCTCGACGTGAAGGCCGACGGCGTCGACGAGAACCGCATCATCAAGGGCATGGTCGGCCGCGTCTTGGAGAACCGCTACCCCGAGCACGACGGCTCGGCGATCGGCGAGGTCTTCTTCGAGGTGCGCGACTGGACAGTGCGCCACCCGACCGTGCCCGAGCGTCTCGTGGCCAAGAACTCCAGCTTCACGGTGCGCCGCGGCGAGGTCGTGGGGTTCGCGGGCCTGATGGGTGCCGGCCGCACGGAGCTCGCCATGAGCATCTTCGGGCAGTCGTACGGCACCCTCGTCTCCGGCGAGATCATCATGAACGGCGAAGTGGTGAAGCTGCCGAACGTGAGCGCGGCCATCGAGCACGGCCTGGCCTACGTGAGCGAGGACCGCAAGGCCCTCGGCCTGAACCTGCTCGACGACATCAAGGACTCGATCGTTTCGGCCAAGCTCACCAAGATCTCCACCAAGCGCGGCGTGATCGACAAGCTCAGGGAGCATGTCGTCGCCGACGAGTACCGCGGCGAACTCCGCATCAAGACGCCGACCGTCGACGAGGGCGTGAACAAGCTCTCCGGTGGCAACCAGCAGAAGGTCGTGCTGGCGAAGTGGATGTTCACCGACCCGGAGCTGCTGATCCTGGATGAACCGACTCGCGGCATCGACGTCGGTGCGAAGACCGAGATCTACAACATCATCCGCGAGCTCGCTGCCCGCGGTGCCGGGATCGTGCTGATCTCGTCCGAACTGCCCGAGCTGCTCGGCGTCGCGGATCGCATCTACACGATCTTCGAGGGCCGGATCACCGACGAGCTGCCTGTCACCGAAGCCACACCCGAACGCCTCATGAAGAGCATGACCTCAACGAAGAAGGACGCAGCCTGATGACTGTTACCCCCGCCCCAGCGAAGAAGTCCGGCGGAATCCGCGACCTCAGCAAGATGTTCGGCGGCAGCCAGTCAGGGCTCCGCCAGTTCGGCATCCTGGGCGCCCTCGTGCTCATCATCGTGATCTTCGAGATCCTGACGGGCGGCAAGACGCTCGACCCGGGCAACGTCATCAACATCGTGCGGGCCAACGCCTATGTGCTGATCCTCGCGATCGGGATGGTGCAGGTGATCATCGCCGGCCACATCGACCTGTCCGTCGGATCGGTCGCGGCCTTCGTCAACATCATCGTGGTGATCACGGTGCGCCAGCTCAACACCTCGATCGTGTTCCCCGAGGGCCAGGAGAACCTGAAGGGCATCGTGATCGTGCTGATCGCGATCGTGCTGGCTCTCGCCATCGGTGCCGCGGTCGGTGCCTGGCAGGGGTTCTGGGTCGCCTACGTGGGCGTCCCCGCGTTCATCGTGACCCTCGCGGGCATGCTCATCTTCCGTGGCGCCAACCAGTTCATCGGCAACTCCACCCCCCAGACGGTTCCCGACTACTTCGGCTTCATCGGCGGCGGATACATCCCCGACTTCGGCCCGGACTTCGGTTTCAGCAACGGCACGCTGCTGCTCGGCCTCATCGCCCTGCTGGCCGTGGTCTTCCAGGAGTGGCGCCTGCGCCGCCGCCAGAGCAGCATCGGCGCGGCCATGTCGCCGCTCTGGGTGAGCGTTGTGAAGGTCTCGGCCATGGGCGCGGTCATCATCTTCGCGACCTACCTGTTCTCGACGGGCCGTGTGGGCACGAGCTTCCCGGTGCCGGGCATCGTGCTCGTGATCCTCGTGCTGCTCTACTCGTTCCTCACGAACAACACGATCATGGGCCGCCACATCTATGCGGTCGGTGGCAACTGGCACGCGGCCGAGCTGTCGGGTGTCAAGATCAAGCGGGTCAACTTCTTCGTCATGATGAACATGTCGATGCTCGCCGGCCTCGCCGGCGTGGTCTCGGTGTCCCGCTCCCTCGCGTCCGGCCCCGGCGACGGCACCGGCTGGGAGCTCGACGCGATCGCCGCGGTGTTCATCGGAGGCGCGGCCGTCTCGGGTGGTATCGGCACGGTCATCGGGTCGATCATCGGTGGCCTCGTCATCGCCGTTCTCAACAACGGTCTGCAGCTGCTCCACGTCAGCACCGACCAGGTGCAGATCATCAAGGGTCTCGTTCTTCTCATCGCGGTCGCCCTCGACGTGCTGAGCAAGCGCAACGGCGGGCCCTCGCTGCTGAGCCGATTCCGTCGCCCCGGCGGCGACTTCGCGGATGACTCGAACGGCCCCGCCGTCAATCCCACATCCCCGGCGGAGGAGTCATCCCGCCCCCAGAGCACTACACCGAACTGATGCCCGGCGTAGGTTCCGCGGTGAACCGCGGAGAGCTGCATCATCCCTGCACCATTTACAAGAAAGTGATTTGACATGCGCAAATTCGCATTCACGACTACGGCAGTCGCCGCGGTCGCGCTCATGGCCCTCTCGGGCTGCTCGTCGCGCGGCGACGACAGCACCGGTGGAGCCGGCGACGCAGCCGGCTTCGAATCGGGCTCCGTCATCGGCGTTGCTCTTCCCGACAAGACGTCGGAGAACTGGACGATCGCGGGTGGCCTGTTCGAGGACGCCATCGACGAGGCCGGCTTCGAGGCCAACGTCCAGTACGCGGGCTCGACCTCCCCGGCGCCCGACCAGCAGGCCCAGATCAGCACGATGATCGAAGACGGCGCGAAGGTCATCGTCATCGGTGCCTTCGACAGCAAGTCCCTCGGCGCGCAGCTGAAGGAAGCTGCCGACCAGGGCGTGAAGATCATCGCGTACGACCGCCTGCTCGAGGAGAGCGAGAACGTGGACTACTACGCTGCGTTCGACAACTTCAAGGTCGGCGAGCTGCAGGGCCAGGCCCTGGTTGATGGACTCAAGGCCGTACGGCCCGAAGGCCCGTACAACATCGAGCTGCTCTCGGGAGCGGCAACCGACCCCAACGCCGCCGTGTTCTTCAACGGCGCGATGTCGGTGCTCCAGCCGCTGATCGACTCGGGCGACCTCGTCGTCGTCTCGGGTGAGACCACCGTCGAAGCGACCGCCACCCCCGAGTGGGACCCGGCCAACGCTCAGGAGCGCATGGACACCATCCTCCAGGGCAGCTACCAGAACGCCACGATCGACGGCGTGCTCTCGCCGAACGACACGCTCGCGCGCGCCGTTCTCCAGTCGGTGAGCGACGCGGGCCAGGGCCCGATCGTCGTCACCGGCCAGGACTCGGAGGCAGCATCCATCCCGCTCATCATGGACGGCTCGCAGTACATGACCATCTACAAGGACACCCGCAAGCTCGTTGCGCAGACCCTGTCGATGATCACCGAGCTCTCGAAGGGCGAGGAGGCGACCACCAACAGTGAGACCGACAACGGCACCAAGGAGGTTCCGACCTTCTACCTCGACCCGATCGTGGTCACCAAGGAGAACGCAGCCGACGTCTACAAGGACAACGACAAGCTGTTCCCCCTGACCCAGGGCTAGATCAACCTCAGTAATTGAGGGCCGCCCGGTACGCCGGGTGGCCCTCTTCTGTGTTCGACGCCCGCAATCAGGATTCGGGGCGACGGAACGAGAAGAACTTGTGGCCGAGGTAGCTGATCACGGTGGTCGCCACCAGGCTCAACGCCTGCGCGAGGTAGGAGGGCCAGCCCGCGAGGTCGATGAGCAGCAGGAGCAGCAGCGCGTTGACGGCCAGCATGACCACGTAAACGCTCTCGAACCGGAGGAAGTCGATGACGACCCCGTCGCGCCCTGTGACGCCGAAGGTCAGCCGGCGGTGCAGCGCGAAGGCGATGATCGTCGCGATCAGGTACGACAGCCCGAGGCTCAGCAGGTACCGGCCATCGAGCAGGAGCTCGAACAGCAGGAAGAGCCCGTAGGCGATCGCCGTGTTCAGGCCGCCGATGAGGACGAACCTCGCTCGCTCGTCTCGCAACAGGCGGCGGGCGAGCGGGAGCATCGACCAACCGTAGCCCGCCGTGGGCGAACACCCGGCCGCGGGCTGGTGCCCCGCGTAGAATGGTGAACAGACCACAAGACCCTGGAGGGAACCAATCATGGTTGACGTTCGGCGGGTCAAACTTCCCGGAGTCGGTGTGCTGCACACCTTCGTCACGGATGACGGCGGCAAAGTCGGCGTCATCACCCACCGATCCGGCCACAGCGACCTCATCACCTTCACTGACGCGGAAGGTGGCTCGGATTCGAGCAAAGTTTCACTGCGTCTCGACGAAGACGAGGCTCACACCCTCGCCGAGTTGCTCGGCGGCACCCGCATCACCGAGTCGCTCTCGAAGCTCGATGCCATCCCCGGCCTGTCGATCGACTGGTTCAGCGTCGACTACGACGACTACATCGCCGGGCAGAAGCTCGGTAACCTCGCGAGCCGCGGCGTCGTGGGACTCACGGTCGTCGCCGTCGTGCGCGGGGAGTCGGCCAACCCCGCGCCAGCGGATGACTTCACCGTCTTCCCGGGGGACACGCTGGTAGTAGCCGGAACGCCGGAGAAGGTCGCCAAGGCCTTCGCGTTCTATCGCACCGGCGAAATGAAGCACAAGACGCCGGTCGACGCACCCCCCGGCGGCTAGCGCGTGCACGTCGGTGAAGACCTCCTGATACTGGGAATCCTCTTCGTCATCGCCTACGTCCTGGGGCGGCTCGGCAAGCTCATCGGCCTGCCCGCCATCCCGATCTACATGGGTGTCGGGCTCATCGCGAGCCCGTACTCGACCTTCTTCCCCCTGAATTTCGAGTCGGCGGACGTCGAGCTGATCGCCGTCTTCGGGCTGATCTTCCTGCTCTTCAGCCTCGGGCTGGAGTTCGACCAGGAGGAGTTCTACAGCAACGCGGGCAAGCTGCTCATCTCGGGCGGCACCCGCATCGCCATCAACATCGTCATCGGTTTCGCGCTCGGCATGTGGATCGGCTGGGGCACGCGCGAGGCGCTCATCATCGCCGGCATGACCGCGACCTCCTCGAGCGCGATCATCACGAAGCTGCTCATCGAGTTGCGTCGCCTGGCCAACCGTGAGACCCCGACGATCCTCGGCATCATGGTGCTCGAGGATGTATTCGTCGCCTTCTACCTCGCGATCGTGGGCGTCGTCATCGGCGGTGAGACCGACGTCGGCGCGATCGCGCTCCAGCTCGGCATCTCGTTCGCCTTCCTCATCTCGATGTTCGTCATCGCCCGGTGGGGTGGACGAGTGGTCTCCCGGCTGGTGGCAACCCGCGACGACGAGCTGTTCACCGTGCTGTTCTTCGGCCTGGCCGTCGGGTTCGGCGGCATCGGGGAGCTGCTGGGAGTGTCGGATGCCATCGGCGCATTCCTCATCGGACTGGTGCTCGGTGCCACCCGGTTCCGCACCCGGATCGAGCAGTTCGCCCTGCCCCTGCGCGACATCTTCGGCGCGTTCTTCTTCCTCAACTTCGGGCTCGCCCTCAACGTCTCCACGTTCGGTGAGGTGGTCGCGCCGGTCGCGGCGGCGGTCGCCATCACCCTCGTCGTGAACACGCTCGGCGGGCAGCTCATCGCCTGGCAGAACGGACTCACCCCCGCGGAGGGCCTCAACGCGAGCGCCATGCTGCAGAACCGCGGTGAGTTCGCGCTGATCCTCGCGACCCTTGCGACCGCGGCCGGCCTCGACCCGCGATTGACCCCGTTCGCCGGCCTCTACGTGCTCACGATGGCCATCATCGGGCCGGTGCTCGCCGTCAACTCCGAGAAGATCGGCCGCAGGGTGTTCCGCACCCGGCAGGCGCCCACGAACGCCGAGCGTGACCGGATGAGTG
>Ga0247739_10000594_pt1 | contig 12770 bp, 7 predicted proteins | sample UWRJL058202B2_FD_180943 | JGI IMG/M metagenome (GOLD analysis project Ga0247739, IMG submission 180943) | Plant litter microbial communities from Arlington Agricultural Research Station in Wisconsin, United States - UWRJ-L058-202B-2 | ecosystem: Environmental > Terrestrial > Plant litter >...
TATCATCGGTCTGCTTGCCAATACCTGTATCGAGACAACGGCAAAATTCGCGGCGGAACTGGGCTACCAGGTCACATTGATAAGTGACGCGACAGCGGCATTTAGCAAAGAAGCACTTCACTCGGCCCACCATATCAATGGTCCCACGTACGCAAGTGCAATCTTGACGACGTCGGCGCTCGTGCACGCACTTAACTAAATGGAGAAGAAAATGACAGTCTCTGCGGTAGACACGCCCAACCTTAGGCTTGAATCAAAGGGGCGTACTTTGGCATACCGGTCCATTGGTTCGGGTCATCCAATCATTCTTTGTGCGCGCTTCCGCGGAAATATGGACATCTGGGACCCAGCATTCCTTGATGCCTTGGTGCATAACGGATTCCGGGTCATAACGTTTGATTACAGCGGCATAGGGTTTTCCACCGGCGAGAAGACGATGAACCCTGGTGCCATGGTCGCCGACGTGGAAGACCTGATCGAAGGGCTGGGTCTGAACGATGTGGTTATCAGTGGTTGGTCACTGGGCGGTATGGTTGCGCAGGTGGCCATAGCGATGTTCGGCCATCGCATTAGCCATGCTGTACTAATTGGCACGACGCCCCCGGGACATTTGGTCAAACCGTCTGAACAGCTCTTCTATGATACCGCGGTGATCCCAGAATACACTGTTGAGGACGAGACAATTCTGTTCTTCGAGCCTAAATCTGCTCGCAGCGTCGCGGCGGCCCATCTCTCGCGGAAACGGATAGCGCAGCGGACTGAAGGTCGTAGCCCACCGGTCCCGGTTGCGTGGGCAGCAGAAAACTTGGGGACAGAGCCAAAAAATCCCGTGTTCCCAGTCGATGCAATACTCGATGTTCTCAAGACGACCTCTATTCCGATCTTACACATCGGCGGGGATCACGATATCATTTTCCCGGTGGAAAATTGGTATGCGCTGAATCAGCTGTTACCCACCACTCAGTTGCTCACTTATCCGAGCGCTGGTCATGGTCCACAGCATCAGTATCCGGAGGCTGTCGCTGAATCTATCGGGAGCTTCGTTCGCGCCACCAGCAAGTAAGTATCCGTGAGCGCAGGCTGCAGGGTGATTGACCTTGCAGCCGCTCAGAGTTCTGTGGCATGCTTTATACATGCAAGCTATGCCTATCACTGTAATGACGGTCGACGACCATCCGGTTTTCTTGGAAGGTGTCGCCAGTGTCCTCGCTAACGACAAAGAGTTTAACTTGGTCGCCGAAGCGACATGCGGTCGCCAGGCCGTCGAGTTCTACAGGTTACATCTCCCAGACGTTACCCTGATGGATATCAGACTACCTGATATGAATGGCATCGACGCGATTGCTGCTATACGAACAGAGTTTCCCCACGCTTGTGTAATTGTTCTGACGACGTATGAGGGCGATACGCATGCCTTGCGAGCTATGCGAGCAGGCGCGTCCGGGTATATGCTAAAAAGCATGATCCGTAGGGAAATGTTGACCACTATTCGGAATGTTTTCGCCGGGCGGTTTCATTTGGCTCCGGATGTTGCAAATTCCATCGCTCGTTGTTTACCAGCAAATGTCCCGAGTCCTCGTGAAATTCAGGTATTAGAACTAGCTGCATTAGGCCACGGTAATCGGGAGATAGGCGAGCAACTTAATATATCGCAGGATACCGTAAAGGTGCACATGAAAAATATTATGGGTAAACTTCAGGCTAATGACAGGACTCATGCGGTTACCTTGGCCCTTGGCCGAGGTATCATTGACATTCCATTGAGGAGAAGCCCTTACCTGAAGTGACCTCATATAATCATATTACGATTTTATATCGTCCATTCAATCAATCTAAGGGTTTTTTCTCTTGAGCTTACTTGTCGCCCGAAACAGGTTGAAAGTCGTATTTTTTATATATGCGGGCGACAGTGCCATCTGCTTTCATTGCTCGAAAGGCTCTTCTCCATCTTTCGATCTCCGTCCCGGATATATCCGAACTAGCCATTAGGGCCAACTTTGCATCTAGAAAATGAGCCCCACGTAATAATGTGGCGATATCGATTCCGGCAGACTTCGCAGAATATCGAGCTCCGTTCCATGTCGAAATCCAACCATCGGTTCGACCCATATTGAGTTTTTTGGCGCAGGCTTCTTGCGATCCGCTGACGTCTATATTTGTCCACCCCAGTCGCTCCGCTTCAATTTGAGCGTGTGAACCGCGAAGCACTCCAACTCTAAGCAGCTGCCGCGCCTCAGGCATTGAGGCTTTCACCGCGTTAGCCCGTGTCGACGTGACCACGACATATTCGTCGCGGACCATTTCTACCACTATTTGCAAATTTTTAGCATGTTCTTCTCCCTCCAAAGCGGGTAGATAGAGCGTGTTCGTTCCTTTCTGCTTCATCGTTATTTTTAGTCTGGAGAGCGGAACTATCGAAATTGAGGGCGAGTAATTTAGCCTCCTCTGCATTTCTTTTGCTAAATCGCACATTACGCCTACGGCTTCCTCACCTCCCCGACTGCAGAAAATACCTGATTCGCCCGCTAAGACGTTGGGCTGAGCGCCTACTGGAATGCTAAGGCACGCAGCGGCAAGTAAAACAAGAAATGCTTGGGCCGCCTTTATCCTTTGATGTGATTTAGAGGTGATGTTCATCGCGGTCGTCGGGGAGCTAGTGTTAGCAGGGATGCGTTGGGCATTTCTTCTGGTAGGCGCCTTTTGCACGAATTATTACCTTATAAAAAGGAAAACTGGCATCGTGGCTCTATTTTGCGACAGAGCATGAGATAGTAGTTTAGACGAAATAAATCGCGCGTTAAGTAAATTTGCGTTAAGAATGGCTAAGCTGCTTAGAATAAGATTTTCATAATATTTATAAAAATTGACACTATTTAATACATGCTTTTGGCGTTGGCTACTATCATCTAAGACAACATAGCAAGAAGCTTCGGAGAAATAGGGCTATCTACATCTATATTCCTTCGTTTTCTGATAATCTTAAGAGAAAATATATGCTTTGGATAAAACCAGCCGCATGTGCGTCACGCTTGAGCAATTTGTACCGGACCCGCGAGATTTTGGTCCAAATCTACGGTATCCTTCAAATAGTAATTGGAGGCATCTTATTTTTCGGCGGAGCATATTTGCTCTCCCTCGACGGGTCCTCGTACTATGTTGTGATTGGAGTAATTTTCGTAGTTTCGGGAATGTTGATTCGTCGTCGTCAAATGTCTGGCGTGTGGATACAAATCTCAGGTTTTCTGTTCACCGTGGGCTGGGCTCTCTGGGAAGTTGGCCCAGATTTTTGGCCTCTCGTTCCCCGATTAGTTGTCCCCGCTGTGTTGGCTGCTTTGACATTCATTCTGACGCCCGTTATCGTTGATCCAAGGCCATCGCAGTCCTCAATAAAGATGTTCTACGGTGCTAGCGGCCTTTTGATACTCGGTTTGCTATCCACGGCCATCGCAGCGTTCTTTCCACACGGAGAAGTACATCAGGCTGCGGTTACTAGGTATTTGCAACGTTCGCCAACCGTCGCTGCATCTGCAAGCACGAACTGGTCGCATTATGGCCGCACACCTGATGGCACTCGCTTTGCACCGTTCGACCAGATTTCCCAGGCTAACGTGAAACAACTGGAAGTCGCTTGGGTGTTTAATACTGGAGACGTCGGTAAAGGAGAAGACCAAAACGTTCCTCTGCAGATTGGAAGCTTGGTTTATAGCTGCTCGAGGAGTGGGCGCCTGGCAGCTCTCGACGTTGACACAGGAGAGGTGAAGTGGCGATTCGACGCTAGGGCTTTCTCGCCTGTGTGGCAGCGATGCCGGGGGCTGGGCTATCACGATGAGGAAAAGGGCGCCGTTGCAGCTACGGAGTCCAAACTGTGTGCGCAACGGATCATCCAAACAACCATTGATGCCCGGCTAATTGCTGTTGATGCGCATACCGGAAAATTGTGCCCAAACTTCGGTGATGGGGGAGTAGTGAATTTAGCCAAGGGAATGGGGTTGGTAAAGCCAGGTTTCTATTTCCAGACATCCGCACCGACCGTCGTTCGAGACCTAGTCGTGATCGGTGGCTGGGTACGCGACAATCAGGAGCGGGGAGAGCCATCCGGGGTCGTTAGGGCATTTAATGCACGCACAGGCGGCTTGGTCTGGGCCTGGGATTTGGGGAATTCGGCTGTCACTCTCGATCCACCGGCGGGGCAGAGCTACACACGTGGGACGCCGAACATGTGGTCAACTCCGGCCTTTGACGATAAGCTCGGTTTGATCTATCTCCCTTTGGGAAATGCTACGCCTGATTACTACGGAAATGGCCGGACTGCAGAATCGGAAAGGTACTCTTCATCTATTGTTGCGTTGGATATCGATACCGGACGGCCACGTTGGAATTTTCAAACAGTGCATCACGACCTCTGGGACTACGATGTTGCTCCTCAGCCAGCGCTATTTGATGCTCCTGATGCAAAAGGAGGAACGATTCCAGCGCTACTGCAGGCTACAAAGCGAGGTCAACTGTTCCTCCTAGATCGCTCGACCGGCAAGCCACTCGCTAACGTGATCGAAAAAGCGGTTCCTCAAGCTGGAAAGGCACCGTCAGAATGGCTCTCGGCAACGCAGCCCTATTCTGTAGGAATGCCTTCGGTTGGCACCGAGCCTCTTAGCGAGTCGCGGATGTGGGGAGCGACTATTTTTGATCAACTCTGGTGTCGGATCGAGTTCCGGAAGCATCGGTACGAGGGCGAATTCACCCCACCAGGGCTTACTGCCTCCATTGAATACCCGGGAAACTACGGCGGCTTCAACTGGGGGGGCGTTTCGCTGGATGCCGCAAATGGCTTTGCGTTTCTGAACGACATACGCCTTCCCGTTAAGGTCCGTTTGATGCCGCCCGAGGAAGCTAAAGTGGTTATCGCTGCCGCAGCTAGTAAAGGCGCTGCGAACAGGCATGGTCCAGCGCTTCAGGCGGGTACTCCATATGGAGTACTTGTTGAACCGATGATGTCGCCACTGGGCATTCCATGCGTCGAACCACCCTTTGGCACCATCACGGCAGTCGATCTTCGTACTCGACAGGTCGCCTGGCAAGTGCCAATGGGCACAGTTGAAGATACGGGTCCCCTCGGTATTCGCACACATTTAAAGATGCCAATAGGGATGCCCACAATCGGCGGTACCTTAGCAACGGCAGGGGGCTTAGTGTTTTTTGCCGGTAGCCAGGATTTCTATTTACGGGCCCTAAACGCTTCCGACGGGCACGAGCTGTGGAGGAGTCGTTTGCCGGTCGGCTCGGGGTCAACACCGATGACATATATTTCGCCGAAATCACATCGACAGTATGTATTGATTTCTGCAGGGGGTGCCAGCGGTTCGACGACGCGCGGCGATTACCTAGTAGCTTACGCTCTTCCTCAATCTAAATAGATGTTGCAGCTTTAGGTGCCGCAACGCTATGCAGCGTATTTTATTCAACGGCGTGCCCAGAAATTTATTATAGGCACTATTTTCAAGCACTCCGCTTGAGCGACGAAGTGGACATTGGCCAACTGATGGGTCGGGGAGGCGGCGACGGTAACGGAGATTTTTAGAGGCACCTTGTCGAGCTTACAACTCCGAGTAATCGCGTTATCGCGCCTTCCGCTCGCAGGTTATTTGATGTCTGGCGGAGCCAAATAAACGGCATTCGGCGCGCTCAGACTAGCTTTGACAGCCTTGGACACGTCATCGATCAGAATCTCCTGCAGACCGGCCTCGATGCCTTCTAGTGCCGCCGTTACGACGGATTCAGCCGTGAGCTTCGCCACTTCCAAATCCTTTGTCAGGTCCGTATCGATGAAGCCAACGTGCATTCCGCTCACCAGGACCTTAGTGCTCTGGAGCTCGACTCGGAGAGCGTTCGTGAAACTCCATTCCGCAGATTTAGACGCAGCGTATGCTGCCAATAATGGCTTCGCGATCCAGGAGGCTACCGAAAGCACATTGAGGATGGCAGCGTCGCCGTTACGTAGAAGAGCAGGGGCAAACGCCTGCGTCACGCGGACGGTACCGAAATAGTTCGTCTCAAACATTGCCTGAGCGTCGTTAAAACCGCTTGGATCGAGGACGGATTTCTCGTACCGAGCAATTCCAGCGTTATTAAGCAAAAAATTGACGTCGGGACATTGAAGTGCGGCTTCGGCGATGCTCGAGGGATCGTGCAAATCCAGAGCTATTGGAGTGATGCCTGGTTCCGTGAAGCCTGAAGTGTCCCGCATACCGGCGTAAACTTTGGTTGCCCCCTTGGCGACTAGGGCGCGCGCAAACGCCAAGCCAAGACCACGGTTTGCTCCGGTCACAAACACGACAGATTGACTGATTTTCATGATTGTTCCTTTCAGAGTGAGTAGGAATTCTCTCGCGGGCGCGAATGCGCCACCAGTTAATTTTTAACAGCCTGTGTTAAGGCCGCTAATCTGTGTAAAACCTATCGCCAACATGGCGAGTTAGTGTGCTTTATGAGACCGACGTAGCATTCCTGAGACATTTAGCTGTCTTAAATCCGATCCAATTAATGTTCTTTCGGGCGCCGATATGCGTTACTCGGTTTAACTCGCCGCCGTTTGCTGGCGCCTGTTACCACATCATCTTATGCAAACCGTGGACCCCGATTCGGAAAGTCCTGAAATAGCTGTTTGGGGCCCAGCATAAGCCTTCGCGCGTCGTGGGTTTTCAGTGATGTGGCAATTAGCCGATATGGCATCACACCGCCGGGGTGCGGCGACCTACCCTTTGCTTGGTCCTAATCGGAGGCTGGAACAATCATGACAAGGTGCCGAAGGATAGCAAGACGTTAGGCTTCCAAACAAGCTCCTATAGCCCGGCGCGGAAATGACCGCACCGAACTAATCAGACAGCAACTCTCCAAGCGCAATCGAGAAATAGTCGTTTCCGCTTTCCTCGGAGTTTGTGCTCCGGTAGGTCCTTGTACCAAGTCGCCACGCATCTTAAAAGAGCTATAAGGAAACTTAAAAAAACTGGATTGAGGGCGTTTGGGGAGCGGCGTTCGCGCAAGAATGGTTAGAGGCTATGGGGCTGGCCCATAGAGAGTAGAAGAGCGAAGCTGCAAACTTAATCACTAGCGCGGAACAGCCCGCTGCGAACAGAGATTATTCACTATTTACAAGTCTATATAACAATTAACAGCAAATTTATGTCACATAGTTGTCCTTATTGTTACATTTTAGTGACCCGATGAGCAAGGGGTTACAGCGTGGCGGCCGCCAAAAGTAGCCGACGCGACAATTAGACCTACCAACAAAGGCACCGAATGAATTCAATTTGGCTATCTCCCTCCCATACACATGGGACTTTATTTGCGAGAAAAATCCTCCCTCCACGTCATCATCTGAGCTTAGCCATCAGCACAGCGCTATTGCTAGTCTCGGCCGCTGCGCAGGCTCAATCGGAACGCAAGTCCTACATCGTCCAACTGATCGACAAGCCAGCAGCGTCGTACACCGGAGGAGTCCAGGGGTTAGTGGCCACTAAACCGCCGTTCGGCCAGCGTCTGCAGGTGGACTCGGCGGATGTGCAGGCGTACAGGGATTACCTCGATCAGAAGCAGACTTCAGTGCTTAGCAGCATCGGCGCCAATCAGATCGGGCATCAGTACAACATCGTCTTTAACGGCTTTTCCGCGATGCTTACCGACGACGAAGCGCGTGCACTCAAGAAGAACAGTGCAGTGGCACGCCTCAGCGCTAACGTCTCGCTGCATCCAACCACAAGCTATACGTCGACCTTCCTTGGCCTGGATAAGCCCGGCGGTCTATGGGACCAAGTGGGAGGTCGGGGCGCAGCCGGCGATGACATAGTGATTGGAATGGTCGATACTGGCGTTTGGCCGGAAAATCCTGGATTCGCCGACCGCATCGACGAGAACGGGGCGCCCGTGTTTGAGGGCGGCACGCTTGCTTACAGCGCGCCGCCAGTCACCTGGAAAGGCATTTGCCAGCCGGGCCAGGGTTTTAGCGAGTCCAGCTGCAACAACAAGCTTATTGGCGCGCGGTACTTCCTGCCAAAAGAGCAGATTTCCAACTTTGAGTATGCCTCGGCGCGCGACAGCGACGGCCACGGCACGCATACCGCCACGACGGCAGCGGGCGCCGCTGGCGTGTCTGGCAATGTAAATGGCATCGCCATGGGCAAGGTGAGCGGCATGGCGCCGCACGCTAGGTTGGCTGTCTACAAAGTGTGCTGGACGGCCGACTATGGCAGCGGCATGGAGAGTTCATGCCCCAACGACGGCAACGTCGCCGCCATCGAGCAGGCAGTCAAGGATGGCGTCAATGTGATCAGTTTCTCCATCGGCAGCAGCTTGGGTGGCGGTGCCTTTGACGACCCGGTCCAGCAGGCCTTCCTTGGCGCGGCCAATGCCGGCGTGTTCGTGTCGGCGGCGGCCGGCAACGAGGGACCGGAATCGCCGGCGCCAGCTCCGGTCACGAACATCAGCCCATGGATAACTACGGTAGCTAATTCCACCCACAACCGCGGTTACTTAGGGACGGCTGCCCTAGGAAACGGCGTCAAATTAAGCGGTGTATCGAGCAATGCTAATACCGCCAGCGCCCCGGTTATTCTGGCGCAAGACGCAGCCAAGGTCGGCGTCAAGCCTGGGGATTTGCGCGTCGCACAGTGTTACGGCCCGGATGACAAGGTGGGGATGCCGTTTGATCCGGCCAAGGTGAAAGGCAAGATATTGGTGTGCGACCGTGGTGGCAACGCACTGATCAACAAGGTAAGCAGTGCTGTGGCAGCCGGGGCGGTCGGCGCGATCATTGTCAATGTGGAAGGCGGCGCGACTACTATTCCGTCGCCATCCTATGCGTTGTCGACGGTGCACTTGAGCCTAGCAGATGGCAAGACGCTCAAGAGATATATTGCATCAGCGTCCGGGAAGGGCACGGCCTCGCTTGGCGAGGTACGTCCGACCTTCGATACCAATCCAGCCGCCGCGCCGTTAATAGCGGGCTCCTCGTCACGCGGACCAAATGTCGCGGATGCCAATATTCTCAAGCCGGACATCGCCGCGCCTGGTACCGACATCTTGGCCGGCACTGTACCTTACATGCCGACCCTAGAAGACTTCATGGCCCCTTTTACTGGCGGCAAAATGCCAGCTCCAACTTGGGCGTTCCTGACTGGCACCTCGATGGCAACGCCGCATATTTCCGGCATCGCCGCCGTTCTCAAGCAGCGCCATCCCGACTGGAGCCCGGCAGCCATAAAGTCGGCATTAATGACTACCGCGTTCGACACGCAGAGTGATGGCCGATCCTTGCACTTGCCTTGGGACAGCAGCGCGCTCGATACTGGCAAGCTGCCTTGGGGCCAAGGCGCCGGCCAAGTGGCGCCTAGCGCTGCCGCCGATCCGGGTCTGGTGTATGACCTTGGTCCTGAAGACTACCGTCGCTTCCTTTGCGGACAGGCGCTGAGCATTGCCATCGACTGCTCGGGGGTGACGCCGCTGGCAGCTTATGACTTAAATTTGCCTGCGCTTAGCGCGGAGAAAGTCATCGGCGTCCAGACGCTGCATCGCAAGGTAACCAACGTCGGCGCTGCCATTACGACCTACACTGCGCTTGCCAATCTTCCGGGCTACAAGGTCGAGGTGCAGCCATCATCGCTGACCTTGGCGCCAGGTGGTACCGGTGACTTCGCTGTTAAGCTGACCCGCACCGATGCGCCGCTGCACGCATGGCGCTACGGTGCGCTAACCTGGAGCGATACCAATGGCCATTCGGTACGGAGTCCGCTCATCGCGCGCGGCGTGATGATAGAGGCACCACCCTTGGTCTATGGCGAAGCTACCAGTGGTGCCAAGATCACCACCGTGCGCAGCGGATATAACGGTGCACTCGTGGTGGCGAAGAGCGGGCTGCAGGCTGCCGTGCAGAATGAAGCCACCATCGGCTATATGCAAAACGACGTCACTTGCCCCTACCCATCGGCTGGCGTCAACGTAACGCCGGTGAATATCCCGAGCGGCACGCTGTTGGCCCGCTTCGCGTTATACAACGCCGATACCAGTGGCGGCGAGCAAAGCGACCTTGACCTATATCTTGCTCGTCCGGATGGAACCATCATTGGTAGCAGCGCGCAAAATACCTCAGACGAGATGCTGACCTGGACGAATCCGACCCCGGGTGACTACGTGGTCTGCGTGGCCGGCTTCGCGCCCAAGGACGGCAATGCTAGTTACAAGTTATCGAGTTGGGTGCTTGGACCGTCCACTACCGGTGGCAACCTGAAGCTGACATTACCAGGTGTGGTGTATGCGGGCAGATCGGGCACCGTGGCTTATAGCTGGTCTGGGCTAGATATCGGTAAGCGATACCTGGGGGCGGTGAATTTCCTCGTGGGCGGGGCGCCGGAAGCATCGACCATGCTTGAGGTTGACACCACCGACCCACTCCCTTCGTTCCGCAGCAGCCGTGTCATCAAGCGCGCAATGAAGTGAACTTTCTCGATATGAATAGGAATATGATTATGAAAAGAGTTATCAATTGCACTCATCACCTAGTAACGGTTTGCTGTCTGCTGGCGGTGGCCATCATGCCCGCGCACGCGGAAACGTTGACCTTCGATAGCATCGCCCCCATAGCGCTGCTAGGCGGCGAATCGGTAACCGAGGCAGGATATTCGTTTACGGCTTCGGAAAGTCCAATGACGGCGGAGCTTGGCCTGCAAAGCGGCACCGGTGCGGTGCTCGATCCGTGGGACGCAGGCACCTGCTACACGGCCGCTTGTCCCGCCAACGCCAACAGCAATTTCTATGCCGGCCTGAATGACGGTGGCGTCTCACTCAGCCGCGCGGACGGTAAGGCTTTCAGCCTGACTGGGCTGGACTTTGCCTTCCTCGCGCCAGTGGCGATCACGGATAGGCTGAGCGGACAGTTGGTGCTAAATGGCAGGCGTAACGGGGGCGGCAATCTGTCACTGTCGCTCGACTTTGGCTCCCCGGATTTCTACGGAAACTTCATGTTCAATAACGCCTCGCTTAGCGCCTGGGCTGGGGTGCAGTTCAGCAGCGTCAGCTTCAGCGCCTGCATTTTCCAAGATGGCGAGTGCCACAATTCGCTCGATCAACCTGCTTTTAACGAAGCCCAATTCGCGCTCGACAACATCAGCGTCAGCGCGGTGCCAGAGCCGTCATCCTTGCTGATGCTCCTTGCTGGCTTGAGCGTGCTGGCATGGTTTTACCGCCGTAGCAATGCACTGCGCACGGCGTTAACCGCATCGGTGTTGTTGCTTGGGGGCTTACAGGCGGCGCAAGCGCACCTGCTCACCTTCACCGGTGACACCAATGGCGGGCCGACCTACCTGCGCCCGAACGAAAACGGCATTGATTACGAAGCCTGGCGCGGGCATGTGGCCTATCGCGTTTATGACGTTTTCTTAAAAGAGGATGCCACGCGTATCAATTTCGGCACGACCTGCGCGTTCGATTGCGGAATTTTTGTTTATGACGGCGCTTTCGATCCGCTTAACGCCAGCAAAAACTATATTGGCGGCGACGATAATTACGTAGGCCCTTACACCGCCAGCCTGGGCGGTGGGCTGTGGGCTGGTCATTACACCTTGGTGATCACTGGCGACAGCGCTGCAGAGTTTGGTTTCTACAGCGCTACGATCAATAGCACCGGCGCTTTTAGCGTCAGCGCCGTGCCGGAACCGTCGACTTGGCTCATGCTTGGTGCCGGACTGCTCGTGTTTCCACTGATGACTGCTCGACGCCGAACCCGCCACTTACGCTTAGCGCTGCTGGGTGGATTATTGATGCTAGGAGCAACCCAATCGGCCCGGGCGGACATAGTTACGGTGACTGGGGATACCACTTGGGGCGACACCTTCCACCGCCCTGACCGCAACGGCGGTAGCCCTTCGCCGGAAGTAGGCTTGGACGTCGCTTACCGGGCGTTCAACCTGGGCGTCTCGTCTACCGACTGGAAGCACCAGAGCATCATCACCGCCTGTGAATTCGAATGCGCTGTCTTTCTTTATGAGGGATCATTCAACCCATTGCGCCCGATGCAGAACATAATGTCCGGCGAAGCGGAGGAGGGGGCCACTATGGCGGGATTAGAGGTATGGCTGGACGTGGGCAAGAACTATGTTCTGGTCGTGGCCGGCTACCATGATTTTGACTGGGGCGTGTTCAGTACTACCATCGGTAGCGCCGGCGGCATAAGCATCAGTGCGGTACCGGAGCCGTCGGAGTGGATGATGTTGCTTCTGGGGCTGGCGTCAGTGGGTTATTTTTCAATTCGCAAGCGGCAATAGTCGGCAGACACAATGAAAGCCCTGCAATTAACGCATAGCTTTTGTTGGTCTTCACTTTTTGCGTCGCGTTGCTTCAGCAGGTTTCGGATATGGATTAAATTGACAACAATACATACCGGGAGTGCGTCGGTGGCGCACTCGCTGGTAGTTTCTAGGTTAGAACGGCAGAGTGGCGCTCTGCGCGCGAAGGCTTCATTACGGTAATGCCGTTGCAGCAATAAGAATACTCACCCAGGACGTACCTGCCATCCTCTTGATTGCGGCGTCCGCCGCACACCAACTCTAGGGCCCGAACTCGGCGTCGGGCCAGGAAGGTGCACAGCATGAGCGAGATGTCGCCTCAGCTATCGTCGACGGCTTTTCGTTTTTGCTTGCTTCTCCGGCGGCGCTTTCGCTGTTATCAACGGCTCCAGCCCGTGGCGCTCAATGCGGGGGGCGTTCCCCGACGCATACCGGATCGTC
>Ga0247739_10000595_pt1 | contig 12763 bp, 16 predicted proteins | sample UWRJL058202B2_FD_180943 | JGI IMG/M metagenome (GOLD analysis project Ga0247739, IMG submission 180943) | Plant litter microbial communities from Arlington Agricultural Research Station in Wisconsin, United States - UWRJ-L058-202B-2 | ecosystem: Environmental > Terrestrial > Plant litter >...
CTGGAGCATCACCGCTCGTCCGAGAACACCGGCAATCCGGGCTTCTTCACCGAATGGGACAAGAACGCCGGTGGCCGGGCCACCATCCCGCACGAGTTCACCCACTCCTGGAACGGCAAGTTCATGCGGCCGGCGGACGAGCTGACCGCCAACTACAACGTCCCCACCCAGAACACCCTGCTGTGGGTCTATGAGGGCCAGACGGAATACTGGGGCCACGTCCTGGCCGCCCGCTCCGGCATCCACACCATCGAGGAAGAGAAGATCCTGCTGGCCGGGGTCGCCGCCTTCTACGAGAACCAGCCGGGCCGCGAGTGGCGCGCGCTTCAGGACACCGACAACCACAACCTGCTGGGCTATCGCGTGCCCGGCCTGTGGACCTCGTGGATGCGCGGCACCGGCGACTACTACCGCGAGAGCCAGCTGATGTGGCTGGACGCCGACACCCTGATCCGCGAGGGCACCGGCAACAGGAAGTCGCTGGACGATTTCGCCAGGGCCTTCTTCGGCGTGGAGGACGGCCGCTACACCCCGCGCGGCTATACCTTCGAGGAGGTCGTGGCGGCCCTGAACGGCGTCTATGCGCACGACTGGGCGACCTTCCTGCGCGGGCGTCTGGACGCGGTCGGACCCGATGCGAAGGCGCCGACCGACGGCATCACCCGGGCCGGCTATTTCCTGACCTATACGGACAGCCTCACGGCGCTGGAGAAGAAGGTCATGTCCGGCTGGGCGACCGACTTCCAGTATTCGCTGGGCTTCACCCTGTCGGGGCCGACCAACCGCATCGCCAACATCCGCTGGGGCAGCCCGGCCTTCAATGCGCCCCTGGGCGCCGGCTGGGACCTGATCGCGGTCAATGAGGTCGCGGCCACGCCCGAGGTGCTGCGCGACGCCGTGACGGCGGCCAAGACCTCGACCGACTCCATCGTCCTGCTGCTCAAGAACGGCAGCCGCTACCGCACCGTCAGCTTCGACTACCACGAAGGTCTGCGTTACCCGCGTCTGGCGCGCACCGAAGGCGCCCCGGACCGTCTGGCCGATATCTGGGCGCCGCGGCGGCGCTAGAACGACGGCCCAGGCGTCTCGCCTGGGCCGTCAGTCCACCTAGGCCTTGAGCGCCTTCAGCAGGGCCTCGGCCGCCTCTCGCGACGAGCCCGGGTTCTGACCCGTGATCAGCTTGCCGTCGACCTGAACGAACGACGCCCAGTCCGGGCCCTTGGCGTAGAGACCGCCATTGGCCTTGAGCATGTCCTCGACCAGGAACGGCACCACCTCGGTCAGGCCCACAGCCTCTTCCTCGGAGTTGGTGAAGCCCGCGACCGCACGGCCCTTCACCAGCGGCTCCCCGTTCGCGGCCTTGACGTTCTTGAACACGCCGGGGGCGTGACAGACGGCGGCGACGGGCTTGTCGGCTTCGGCGAAGGCCTCGATCAGGGCGATCGACGTCGCGTCCTCGGCCAGATCCCACAGCGGGCCATGCCCGCCCGGGTAGAAGACAGCGTCGAAATCGGCGGCCTCCACATTGGCCAGGGCCAGCGTGTTGGCCAGAACCTTCTGGGCCTCGGCGTCGGCCTTGAACCGGCGCGTGTCATCGGTCTGGGCGTCGGCGTCGTCGCTCTTGGGATCCAGCGGCGGCTGACCGCCCTTGGGCGAGGCCAGGACGATCTCCGCCCCAGCGTCCTTGAGCGCGTAATAGGGCGCCGCGAATTCCTCCAGCCAGAAGCCGGTCTTCTTTCCGGTGTCGCCGAGTTCGTCGTGCGAGGTCAGAACCATCAGAATCTTCATGGGGGACGTCCTTCTTGTCTTGGAGGCGACAGATGGTGGTCCGTTCCGCCTGACGCCACCCGCGCAAACGAAAACGGGCCCGGCGATTGCTCGCCGGACCCGCTGAAGTCTGAGCCCTCCCGAAGGAGGGACCGAGAACCGATCTTACTTGATCTGGATCTTGGCGCCGGCTTCTTCCAGCTTCTTCTTGATTTCGTCGGCGGTCTGCTTGGAGACGTTCTCGACGACGTTGGCCGGAGCAGCTTCGACCAGGTCCTTGGCTTCCTTCAGACCGAGGTCCGAACGCACGCCACGGACTTCCTTGATGACGTTGATCTTCTTGTCGCCACCGTCCAGCAGGACGACGGTGAACTCGGTTTGCTCTTCAGCAGCTTCGGCCGGGGCGGCGGCAGCGCCGCCGGCAGCGGCGACGGCGACCGGAGCGGCAGCCGAGACGCCCCACTTTTCTTCGAGCAGCTTGGACAGTTCAGCGGCTTCGAGGACGGTCAGGGTGGACAGGTCTTCGACGAGTTTGGACAGGTCAGCCATAGTCAGTTTTCCTTCGGAGGATTGGGTTCAGTAGAGGTGTGCAGAGATGGAAGCGTGATCGCTTACGCGGCGTCCTTCGTGGCGTACGCGTTGAACACGCGAGCCAGTTGGGCGGCCGGGGCCTGAACGATGCCGGCGATACGGGTCGCAGGCGTGTTGAGCAGGCCGAGGAACGAAGCGCGGATCTGATCCAGCGACGGCAGTTTGGAGAGAGTCTCCACGCCCTTCGCGTCCAGAATCTTGTCACCCATGAAGCCGCCCAGAACGACGAACTTGTCGTTGCCCTTGGCGTATTCGGCGGTGACCTTGGCGGCGGTCACGGCGTCGGGAGCGTAGGCGATGCCCACCGGGCCCTTGAACAGGGCGTGGTGATCGGAGCCTTCTTCGACGTCGAGGGCCTTGAGCGCCAGGCGGTTCTTGACCACCTTGAACGCGCCGCCGGCCGTACGAAGACGGCCACGCAGGTCTTCCATTTCCGCAACGGTCAGACCCAGGTTGTGGGTCACGACCACGGCGCCGGCGTCAGCGAAAACGCCTTTCAGCGTTTCGATCGACTCGGCCTTTTGTGCGCGGTCCATTGCGGTCTCCAGTCTTGGTGTTGCCGCCCGGGCTTATTCCCGGACGACGTTTGACCAGGTCGTGCCGGATTGCTCCGAAACGGTCTGGCCGGTCGTATTGTCCGAAGGATGCGACTGAGACCGTCATCCCGACAGGCGGGCCGACAGCAATCCAGATTTCGCGTCCCCATCTCCCCACGGTGTCAGAGGGCTCTCTGACAGTTACGGCATGGGTGGCCCCCACGCCCCGAAGTTCTCGGACAGGACCGCCGAAACCAGAGGTCTCGACGGAGAAGCGGCGCTCTTACAGGCGATGCGGCGAAAGATCAACCGCTCCCGCCCACTATCTGCTGCGCCAGCGCTCGCCTTCGGTCTGAAATAATCGAGAAACAATCCGCATCCAAACGATAAGGCGGCGGCCGTGGCGTGACGTCATAGGACTGTAGAGTTTTGTCGACGAGTGCGGGGGCGCTGGGGATGGCTGAAGATCTGGGCGGCCGACAGGCCGATTTGCTGCGCCAGGCCGGCGAATTCCTGGCCCGGCTGGACGCACCCGGAGCCCTGCGTCTGCTGGACCAGGCCGACGCCATCGGCCCCACCCACAACGGCGTCCTGAACCGTTCGGTGGCCCTGCGGCTGCAGGGAGATTTCGTCGGCTCCATCGCCCTGATCGACCGCGCCCTGTCGATGCAGCCCTATGATTTCGTCGCCCTTCTGGCCAAGGGCGCCCTGCTGGAGAAGATCGGACGCGGCAAGGCGGCGGCGGAGGTCTATCGCAACGCCCTGAAGATCGCCCCGGTGCGCGACCGCTGCCCGCCGGCCATCCTCAAACAGCTCGATTACGCCTCGGAGTTCGTCAGGACCCACGCCCAGGCGCTTCGGGATCATATGCTGGCCGAAGTCGCCGACCTGCGCGGCGCCGTCGATCCCGAGACCCTGGACCGGTTCGACGAGGGGCTGGAGATCTACGCCGGGCTCAAGTCGGCGCCGAAGCAGGAACCGATCCTGCTCAACTACCCTCGCCTGCCCGCCATCCCCTTCTACGACCGCACCCTCTTCCCCTGGCTGGGAGAGCTGGAGGCGGCGACGGAGATGATCCAGAACGAGCTGACCGCCCTGGTCGAGACCGACCTCGACAGGTTCGCCCCCTATATCCAGTATTCGCCCGAGACGCCGGTGAACCAGTGGGGAGAGCTGAACCACTCCCTGAAATGGTCGTCGCTGTTCCTGTGGAAGGACGGGACCAGGCAGGACGACGTCTGCGACCGCTGCCCGGGCACAGCCACCCTGCTGGAACGCCTGCCGATGGCCCGCCAGGACGACTTCGCGCCGACTGCCGTCTTCTCCGCCCTCCAGCCCCACACCCACATCCCGCCGCATACGGGATCGTCCAATGTCCGGCTGCTATGCCACCTGCCGCTGATCCTGCCCGGCCCCGCGCGCTTCCGCGTCGGCAACACCACCCGCGACTGGAAGATGGGTCAGGCCTGGATCTTTGACGACACCATCGAGCACGAGGCCTGGAACGACGCCGACGCCCTCAGGGTCATCCTGATCTTCGACGTCTGGAACCCCTATCTGGCCGAGAGCGAGAAGGCCCTGATCACCGCCATGATGAAGGCCCAGCGGCGCTTCATGGCTCAATAGCCGGAACCGTCACGGGACCGCCGCCGTTCGCTTGCGACACGCAAGGCGAAGGCTCCAATGTACGAACTCTATTATTGGCCCACTATTCAGGGACGCGGCGAGTTCGTGCGGCTGGCGCTGGAAGCCGCCGGAGCGCCCTACCGCGACGTCTCGCGCGAGGATGACGGCAAGGCGATGATGGGCCTGATGAAGGGCCGCTTCGGCGCTTCCTTCGCCCCGCCCTTTGTGAAGCTCGGAGACCGCACCATCGGCCAGGTCGCCGCCATTCTGGGCTGGCTGGGCCCACAGCTGGGCCTCAGCCCTGACGGCGAGAGCGACCGTGCCTGGCTGAACCAGATCCAGCTGACCTTCGCCGACCTTGTCGCTGAGGCGCACGACACCCACCACCCCGTCGACCTGATGGCGTATTACGACGACCAGAAACCCGAGGCCCTGCGCATGTCAGAGGGCTTCCGCGACCATCGCATCCCGAAATTCCTCGACTGGACGGAGGCGACCCTCAAGTCCAATCCGGCGGGATCCGACTGGCTGGTCGGCGACCGCCTGACCTACGCCGACCTCTCCCTGTTCCAGATCGTCGAGGGTCTGCGCTACGCCTTCCCCAAGGCCACGGAGCGGGCGATGAAGAAGACGCCCCTGGTCAGCGCCGTCCACGACCGCGTCGCCGCCCTGCCCCGTATCGCCGCCTATCTGGAGAGTGAGCGCCGTATCGCGTTCAACGAGGACGGCATCTTCCGCCACTATCCGGAACTGGACGCCTAGACGTCCGGGTGGTCGAGCTCGGCCGTCGCGAAATCCCGGATCAATTCGGCCAGATCCGGTTCCATCACCGAGCCGGCCGCCTCCTCCAGCGACATCCAGCGCCGCTCGCGCTCCGCCGCCTCGGGCCAGGCGCCCAGCTGGATCAGGACCTTCAGCGGAAACACCGCGACCACACAGTTCCGGACGTCGCCGCTGCGCAGGCGTTTGGCGTAGCGGAAGGCGCCGATGGCGGTCTGGTCGATCTCCCCCTGAACGCCCGCCTCCTCCATCGCCTCGACGGCGGCGGCCTGGGGATCGGTCTTGCCGACCATGCGGCCGCCCTTGGGAATGACCCAGCGACGGGTCTCGCGCGAGGTGATCATCAGCACTTCTCGCCCACCGCCCGCGCCGATGCGCCACGGCAGGGCGGCGACCTGTCGGGTTTCGGATCGGGCGGATCGTTTGACCGCCTTACCGGTCACGTCAGGAAGAGCCCGCCGAAGTGATAGGCGACCGCGGCGACCGCAGCCGCGGCCGGAATGGTCACGAACCAGGCGAAGACGATGCTGCGCGCCACGCCCCAGCGCACGGCCGACACGCGCCGGGCCGCGCCTACGCCGATGATGGCGCCGGTGATGGTGTGGGTGGTCGATACCGGGATGCCCAGACCCGTGGCCAGGAACAGGGTGATGGCTCCCCCCGTCTCGGCGCAGAAGCCCTGTTGGGGCGACAGGCGGGTGATCTTGGACCCCATGGTGTGAACGATCCTCCAGCCCCCGGTCAGAGTGCCCAGCGCGATGGCCGAATGGCAGGACAGAACGACCCACAGCGGCACGCTGAACTCGGTACCCGCCGGGGCGCGCGACAGCAACAGGACCGCGATGATTCCCATGGTCTTTTGCGCATCATTTCCTCCGTGTCCCAACGAATAAGCTGAGGCGGAAAAGAACTGCAGCACGCGGAAGACCTTGTCGGCGACGGCCGGGTTGGTGCGCACGAACAGCCAGGACACGATCAGCACCAGCAGCAGCGCCAGCAGGAAGCCGAACGCTGGCGACAGGAAGATCGCCCCCACCGTCTTCAGCGTGCCCGACAGCACGATGACGCCCGGCCCGGCCTTGGCCACGCCGGCGCCCAGCAGGCCGCCCACGAGGGCGTGGGAGCTGGACGACGGGATGCCCGCCAGCCAGGTCACCACATTCCAGGTGATGGCCCCCATCAGGGCGCCGAAAATGACCTGATCCGAGATGATGTGCGGATCGATGATGCCCTTGCCGATGGTCCCGGCCACATGCAGGCCGAAGAACAGGAAGGCGATGAAGTTGAAGAAGGCGGCCCAGCCCACGGCGAAGGCCGGCGGCAGGACGCGGGTGGCGACGATGGTCGCGATCGAGTTCGCCGCGTCGTGCAGGCCGTTCAGGAAGTCGAACAGCAGGGCGACGCCGATCAGGAAGATCAGGATCAGGAGGGCGTGGTCCACCTTAGAGGTGCTCGACCAGGATGCCGCTGATGCGGTCGGCCACGTCCTCGAAGCGGTCGATCACCTTCTCCAGATGGTCGTAGATGTCAGCGCCGATGACGAAGTCGAGCGCGGTCGGCGCGGCCTTCTGCGCCGCGTACAGCGCCTTCATCCCCTGATCGTAGAGGATGTCGCTTTCGTTCTCGAGCTGGGACAGCTGTTCGGTCAGGCTGTTCACCCGGTCCCGGTGCTTCTGCATGGTCGGCAGCAGGGAGACGGCCTCGACCGTCAGGGCGGCGCAGCGCACGGCGATGTCGCCCAGCTCGCGCATCTGTGGCGAGAACTCGCGCAGTTCGTACAGGGTCACGCTCTTGGCGGTCTTCTGCATCTGGTCGATGGCGTCATCCAGCGACTCGGTCAGGCCGCGGATGTCCGAGCGGTCGAAGGGCGTGATGAAGCTGCGGCGCACCGCCAGCAGCACCTCGGCGGCGACCTTGTCGGCCTCGTCCTCGTATTCGACGATCTTCGCCGTCCAGGCCGGAACCTCGTTCCCGCCGTCCAGCATATGGCGCATCGCGTCCGCGCCCTTGGTCAGGGTCGCCGCATGGGCGTTGAACAGTCGGAAGAAGTTGTCTTCCTTCGGCATCAGCGCCTGGAACCAGCTCAGCATCGGCATCCCCTGTCAGGTCGCCTGCGACCTTTCGCCTCGAAACGCAATTTCCCTAACCCAGGTCGCGCCGCCGTAGTGCGAAGGTTTCACGTCAATCCGGCGCGCTGGTCAAAGGCGGCCTGGGCCTCAACGACCTCGGGCATGCGTCTCTCGGCCCAGTCGACCATCGGCTGCAACGCCGTGACAAGGGTCTGGCCCAGGGGCGTGATCGCATAGGTGACCGAGATCGGCACGGTCGCCTCTACCGACCGGCTGACCAGACCGTCGCGCTCCAACTGGCGCAGGGTCTGGCTCAGCATCTTCTGCGACACCCCCTCGACCCGCCGCTTCAGGGCGTTGAACCGCATCGGCCCGGCCTTCAGCGTCGTCAGCAGCAGCACGGTCCATTTGTCGGCGATCCGGTCCAGCAGGACCCGTGTCGGACAGTTCTTCGCATAGACGTCCCACGCCAGGTCCGTCTTGGCGAGCTCAGGACGGGTTTCCTGCGGGTGACCAGATGAGGTTTCGGTGCCTTCTTGCATGGTCGATCTCCATATCTCACTTGGTCACTATTGGAAACCACGGAGTTCATTCCATGAAGATCGCAGTCCTCGGCGCCAGCGGCCGCGCCGGATCCGAAATCACCAAGGAGCTGGCCTCACGCGGCCATTCGGTCACCGCCATCGCCCGCAAGCCCGAAGCCATCCCGGCCGCGGACGGCGTCACCGCCGTGCAAGGCGACGCCTCCGACGCCGCCGCTCTGGCTGAACTGATCAAGGGCTCGGACGCCGTCGTCAGCGCCCTGCATTTCGACGTCCCCGCCGCGACCCTGCTGTCGGCTCTGGAGACGGCGGGGGTCCCTCGCCTGCTGGTCACCGGCGGCGCCGCCAGCCTTGAGGTCGCGCCCGGCGTCCGCCTGATCGACACGCCCGAATTCCCCGAGGAGTGGAAGGTCTTCGCCCAGGGCGGCATCGTCTTCCTCGACGCTCTCAAGGCCGGGACGGACATCGACTGGACCTTCTTCTCGCCCGCCGCCGTCATCGAGGAAGGCCCGCGCCTGGGCCGCTTCCGCCTAGGGACCGACCAACTGGTCACCGACGCCAACGGCGAGAGCCGCATCAGCTTCGCCGACTACGCCATCGCCATGGCGGATGAAGTCGAGAAGCACAAATATCCGAAGGCGCGCTTCACCGCCGCCTACTGACCCGGTCCAGGCGCCCGGACCGGGTCAGCAGGCCCGGGCGCCTGGTTCTAGTGGCCCTTGCCCTTGTCCTTCGCCGAGCTTCTGGCGGGTGGAAGCGCCAGGCCCGACTGCGCCAGCTCCTCGTCGATGGCCTGTCGCTGCGCCGTTGTGCAGCCCATTTCCTTGCACAAGGTGTCCATCATGTCGTGAAGGACTTCGGGCATCATGGCATTGGCGATTTCCGAGATCCGCGGCGCGGCCTCAAGACTCTTGGTCATCAGCGACTGGCCGATATCGCTCTCGTAGAAATTCACGAGGGCCGTCAGCTCCTCCATCGTGAAGATGTCGGCATAGACCGGGGCCATCGCATCGAACAGGCGCGGCAACAGGTCCGCCATGGACTGCTCCATGGCCCGACGGATGGCGGCATTCTGGTCAGCCGTCAGGTTCTCGTTGGGCGGGATTATGGAGCCGCTCATCTGGGCCAGGCTGGCGCCCAGTTGTTCGCCCTGCATGGCCGCGATGAAACGCCTCGACAGGGCCAGTTTGGCCGCGGCCTCGTCCCGCACCGGTGCGGCCGCTGCCGCAACCGGAACCGGAACTGGGGGCCCGGAGCGAGCCCAGGCCGGAGCGGCTCCGGTCGCCAGAACCAAAGCCAACGCCGCACAGATCGGCGCCTTGAAATCACGAGTCATGAATCCCCCCTACTGAAGGTTGCATCATGCACATCAGGACAGGCCCGGCCAAAGAAAAAGGGCGGCGACCCTGCGGCCGCCGCCCTCTTCAATTCTTCGCTTCGTCCAGCTTACGCCAGCGAGGCCGGATCGATCTTGAAGCCCGGGCCCATCGTCGAGGACAGGGTGATGCGCTTGACGTAGGTGCCCTTGGCGCCGGCCGGTTTGGCGCGGTTCAGGGCGTCCACGTAAGCCTTCACGTTGGCTTCGAGGGCTTCCTGGGTGAAGGAAACCTTGCCGATGCCGCCGTGAGCGATACCGGCCTTTTCGACGCGGAACTCGACGGCGCCGCCCTTGGCGTCCTTGACCGCTTGCGCGACGTTCGGGGTGACGGTGCCGACCTTGGGGTTCGGCATCAGGCCGCGCGGGCCCAGCACCTTACCCAGACGGCCGACGAGGGCCATCATGTCGGGCGAGGCGATGACGCGGTCAAAGTCCATCAGGCCGCCGTTGATCTGCTCGTACAGATCCTCGGCGCCGACGTATTCAGCGCCGGCGGCGCGGGCTTCGTCAGCCTTGGCGTCCTTGGCGAAGACGGCGACGCGGACGTCACGGCCGGTGCCCGACGGCAGGTTGACGACGCCACGGACCTGCTGGTCGGCGTGACGCGGGTCGACGCCCAGGTTGACGGCGATTTCGATCGACTCGTCGAACTTGGCCTTGGCGTTGTCCTTGACGGCCTTGATCGCGTCCGAGAACGAGATCGGGGTCAGGGTGTCGCCGGTGCGGGCTTTGAAAGCCTTGGTTTGCTTGGCCATGTGCTTAGCCCTCCACCACGTTGAGGCCCATGGCGCGAGCCGAGCCTTCGATGATCTTCGTCGCGGCGTCCAGGTCGTTCGCGTTCAGATCCTTCATCTTCTTTTCGGCGATTTCACGCAGCTGGCTGCGCGAGATCTTGCCGGCCACTTCACGGCCCGGCAGCTTCGACGCCGAGGTGATGCCGGCGGCCTGCTTGATGTAGTGGGTCGCGGGCGGGGTCTTGGTGACGAAGGTGAACGACTTGTCCTGATAGACCGTGATCACGGTCGGCAGGGGGGTGCCCTTCACTTCCTTCTCGGTGCGCGCGTTGAACTCCTTGACGAAGCCCATGATGTTCACGCCGCGTTGACCCAGTGCCGGGCCGATCGGGGGCGAAGGCGTGGCCGAACCGGCCGGCACCTGCAGTTTGATATAGCCGAGGATCTTCTTGGCCATTGGTCTCTCCTGTGAATGACCCCGAAGCTAATCGGGGCCGGTGAGCCGTGGTCTGGCATGGCTGCCTCCCACGGATTTAGCGCGCCCCGAAGGTCGAGCGAGGCGCGCGTGTAGCAGAGTGGCGGCCTGGAAGCAAACCACGTTCACCTCTCCATTCGCGAAGGCGAATGGAGAGGACAGATCGGCGTCTTCGCCGATCAGGAGAGGGCGACACGGCGCCTGACGCCGGAATTGGAAAAGGGGCTCACCGGCATCGCCGGTGTCGCCCCCTCCTGATCGCTGCGCGATCTCTCCTCCCCATCGCCCTTCGGCGATGGGGAGGTGACTGTTCTTAGGCCGCGGTCTTCTCGACCTGATTGTATTCCAGATCCACCGGGGTCGGGCGGCCGAAGATCGACACGGCGACGCGCAGGCGGGCGGCGTCTTCGTCGACGCTCTCGACCTGGCCGTCGAAGCTGGCGAACGGGCCGTCGATGACCTTGACGGTCTCGCCGATGTCGAAGCGGATCGTGGGCTTCGGACGCTCGACGCCCTCTTCCACGGCGCCGATGATGGCCTGGACTTCACGCTCGGTGACCGGCAGGGGCTTGGTGCCGCCCGCAGCGCCGAGGAAGCCCGTGACCTTCGGGGTGTCCTTGACCAGGTGGTAGGCGTCGTCGGTCATTTCCATCTTCGCCAGGACGTAGCCCGGGAAGAATTTGCGTTCCGAGTTCACCTTGCGGCCGCGACGGATCTCGATGACGTCCTCGGTCGGAACCAGGATTTCAGAGAAATTGTCTTCCAGGCCGCGTTGCTTGGCCTGGTCGCGGATGTGCTGGGCGACCTTCTTCTCGAAGTTCGAATAGGCGTGGATGATGTACCACTTGTGCCGCGGGTTGGCGGGCTTGGTGTCGGGCGCTGCATCAGTCATGTGCGCGTCTCCTTATTGGCCAATGGCGAGAATGACCTGCGACAGGAACGTCAGGCCGGAATCCACGATCCAGAAGAACAGCGTGGCGATGAGAACCATGATGAAGACCATCACCGAGGTGATCCAGGTCTCCTTGCGGCTGGGCCACACGATCTTGCGGGCCTCGGCGCGAACCTGGCTGGCGAACTGCGGCAGCGAGGTCTTCTTTTTCGGAGCCGCAGAATCGATCGTCACGGTCGCCGGAGCGCCCGCAGCAACCGGCGCCTTGCCGGGACGGAAGCCGGGGCGTGTAGGCTTGCCGGGGGACTTGGCCATCAATGGTCTCTTCAAACGTTTTTACCCTGTCGCACCAGATGGGGAGGCCCATCCGGCGGCGACAGGGGGGAAATGGCAGGAGCTGGGGGATTCGAACCCACGACCCCCGGTTTTGGAGACCGGTGCTCTACCAGCTGAGCTAAGCTCCTCTATGAAAGACAGCGCGCCGTGGGTTTCCCCGGCGGCGCTTGCCTTCGCCAGACCGCGGCGTATGCCCCACCGGTAGAGCGTTTTCAAGGACAATCCGCCTTATTCGGACGGGATCAGCCCTCGTAGTGCTCGGCGACCGCCTTCTTCTCGTCTTCGGCGTTCACGACCTGCCTGAAGATCAGCTTATCGATGCGGCGGTCGTCCATATCCACGACCTCGACCTCGAATCGGCCCAGCTGCAGAACCTCGCCCTCGTCGGGCACGCGCGAGAGCTGGTGCAGGACCAGGCCGGCGACGGTGTGGAAGCTGTCGTTCTCGCCGAAGTCCTCGCCCAACAGGTCGCAGAGCTCGTCCAGGTCGGTGCGGCCGTCCACCAGCCAGCTGCCGTCGGCGCGCTCGACGACGTAGGAGTGGTCGTCGTCGTGGCCTTCGTTGAAGTCGCCGGCGATCATTTCCAGGATGTCGGTGGCGGTCACCACGCCTTCGAAGGCGCCGTATTCGTCGACGATGAAGGCCATGTGGACATGGGTGCCCTTCAGGATCTCCAGCGCCTTGAGCACCGAGGTCGACTGCGGAATGAAGGCGGGCTCGGCGACGTGATCGCCCAGGGCCATCTCTCCGGTCGTCAGCAGGCTGTCCAGCAGGTCTTTCTTGTGGACCACGCCGATGGGGTGATCCAGGTCGCCGTCGCGGGCTACCACGATGCGCGAATAGGGGCAGACGCGAATCTCTTCGCGCAGCACGGCCGGATCGTCGTCGATGGCGATCCAGTAGACGTCCGTACGCGGCGTCATGGCCACCCGCACCGGACGATCGCCGAGGCGCAGGATTTCCTCGATCATCACCTGTTCCTCAGGTTCGATCAGACCTGCCGACGTCCCCTCGGCGATCATGGTCTCGACCTCCTC
>Ga0247739_10000596_pt1 | contig 12763 bp, 13 predicted proteins | sample UWRJL058202B2_FD_180943 | JGI IMG/M metagenome (GOLD analysis project Ga0247739, IMG submission 180943) | Plant litter microbial communities from Arlington Agricultural Research Station in Wisconsin, United States - UWRJ-L058-202B-2 | ecosystem: Environmental > Terrestrial > Plant litter >...
CTAAAAATAACATCGACCCAAAAATGGAAAAGATAAAACAATTGATAAAAAACAGCAACCAACCCATCATTCCATAAGTCATAGCTACCCACTGCCACTTATATTTCATCCCAATTATTTGCAGTAGTCTTGTGCAAACGAAAAAATCCATGAAACGCAGTGTCCTAGCCATCCTCGCTTGTTTATTTTTTGCTCAGGTTGCCTTTTCCAATTCGGCCATGCCCGGTTTGTGGACACCCGGCGCCAACGGACGATTCGTTCCGCTTTTCGCTTCCGACAGTATCCATTTCGGCCATATTCAAATGCAGCACGAACAAGTGTTGGTCAATCTGTATCCAGGTTTTGCTGTGGTAAAGGGCGAATATTATATGTACAATACCACAGATAAGTCCATTCACATGCACGTGGCCTATCCTAAACAGGCCAAGTTTAGCGATACCTTGGTAAAGAACGTGATACCTGCCTACATAGCTAATTTAAAAGTGCTAGTAAATGATCAGCCTACACCGCTCATGCGCAGCAAGGAAGATGCTTTTAATAAAATGCTGGAAGATGAACGGGCCCAACAAGCAATGACCCATGGTTCCAACGCTCCTCTTTCCCCTGAAGCCGATAAAACTTATGAGAACTGGTTTCTTTGGCGAATGGATTTTGCGCCGCACACCATCACAAAAATTACCGTTTATTTTTTAACGGACAATAGCAATGCACATTTGCGTAGAGGCTATAGTGGCGACGAAGCCTGCGGTTTTACCTATGTGTTAGAAAGTGGCCGTGCTTGGGGCGGCGCCATAGATAGTGGAAAAATTTATATCCAATTAAAAGATAGTCTTACCACAAAAGATATCAAGGCCGTTCTTCCGCACCATGCTATCCTTGCTGACGCCACGCACTTGCGGTACACTTTTACCAACAAAGAACCGACCGAGAAAGACAACCTCCTTATTTGGTATAAAGCGGTGCCAAAAGATTCTGCCTTCGAGAAAAAAATCATTCCCTCAGCGGATACCTACTTTGCCGAAATCGACAAGTTTAATACAACAGAATTTAATAATACATCTTTTGCACCTTTAAACGTAAATAACTTCGAGGTGCATTCCTCCAACTTTTTTACTTGGATATTTTATGGCTTCTTGTTTATTGCTGCGCTCGTCCTCTTTATGGTCGGCTATGGCATTATTCGCTGGATTAAAAAGTCCAACCAAAAAACGCAACATTTGTAAAGAATTCAAAAAGGCCCTCTTTCAAAGGGAAGGCTGCGATCATAACCAAAGCATTTTCTCTAATATCAAAACGAAAGCTTACAACTCACCACTTACAACCTTTTGGGCGTACCTGCTGGCCATACCCTTAAATCAAAGTCTCTGCGTTTTAGGCCAACCGTCGGGCTTTTGGAAACGCAATGGCATCCATTTCGCTTCTCTTTTAGGAAAAGGTGGCCGCAGGGCGGATGAGGCTCCTCGGCGGCGATGCAATACCAAAGCTTCGCAAAACAAAACCCTACGCAGTTGGATGCAGTATCCCTACTTTCTTCACCGTCACTGGTCTCCGAGATTGGAAGTCTCTACAAACATTGCAGCACTTGTTAAGATTGTAGGCAAACGTTATCATTATATAGCGATACGCTATTTTTGCCAGCGCTTTCAGCAAGCTTAAAACGAACTCGATACATGAACTTGACCATCACTACCAAAGACCTTGTAAAAACATATCGTAACCGTACCGTGGTCAATCATGTAAGTATTGAAGTAAGCCAAGGGCAGATCATTGGCTTGCTGGGCCCAAACGGAGCTGGCAAAACGACCAGCTTCTATATGGTGGTAGGCTTGATACAACCCGATCAGGGCAGGGTATTCCTAAACGATTTGGATATCACCAAGCTTCCTATGTACAAGCGGGCGCAAATGGGTATTGGTTACTTACCGCAAGAAGCCAGCGTGTTTCGTAAATTGAGCATAGAAGACAATATTAGCGCTGTGCTTGAAATGACCAAACTCACCAAGGGCGAACAAAAGAAAAAGCTCGAGACCTTGCTAGACGAATTCAACCTCCACCATGTGCGCAAAAACAATGGCGACAGCCTGAGTGGTGGCGAAAGAAGAAGGACAGAAATTGCCAGGGCACTAGCCGTGGATCCCAAATTCATTTTGTTGGATGAACCATTTGCCGGCGTAGATCCCATAGCCGTAGAGGATATACAAGGCGTGGTAGCCAAACTTAAATATAGAAATATCGGCATCCTCATTACCGATCATAACGTGAACGAAACCTTATCTATCTGCGACAAGGCTTACTTATTGATTGACGGAAAAATATTTAAGCAAGGCACGGCAGAAGAACTGGCCGAGAACGAGCAAGTGCGTAAACTTTATCTTGGAACCAATTTTGTACTTCGCAGAAAGGACTGGCTCATGGAACAAAATCAGGAAGGCGGTGGAAAGCCTTCCAAGGATAAAGCAATTGCCAACATCGACCGGGCCATCCAATTTATAAATCGCCAAGACGATAAGAAGGAAATTTTGGATGAAGAATCCTTGGGCCTTTGGGCCAACCAGTTGGCCGATATAAGATTAACGATTACCAACTTCGACCCTGAACAGGAAGACGCCCTTTTTCAACAGCACATCGGCTCTTTAATGCCCGAAAACCCCACTTTAAAGGAAGATTTGTTAGCAATGATAGGGTATCTAAAGGAAAAATTTTAAAAGTGCTTATTCAACTGCAGCATTTTTCATTCTTAAATTTTATTGCAAGAGACTCATTATCAGATAGATAACTACGTTAAGGCAACGACCGTACAACATTTTCAAACACCTTAATATATTTGTCGAAAAAAATTTAGCACAAAATACTAACGTTTTTAGTGTTGATAACATTTCTTCCTTATTTTTGTCTCCTATTTAATTTTGATGAGTAAAGCAACCGCAACACCAAGTAAACAACTAAACCCCAATACAATGAGTAATGCTGAAAAAATGAAGGCGCTGAAACTTACCATGGAAAAAATCGACAAGGATTATGGCAAGGGCAGTGTAATGATGATGAACGAAAAAAGTACCGAACCAATGGAGGTTGTATCCACTGGTTCAATCGGGTTGGATGCTGCACTAGGCGTAGGCGGTTTGCCCCGTGGACGTGTAATTGAAATATATGGACCGGAATCTAGTGGTAAAACAACCATTGCCATCCATGTAATAGCCGAAGCACAGAAAAAAGGTGGCATGTGCGCCATCATAGATGCGGAGCACGCATTTGATAGCTCTTACGCACAAAAATTAGGGGTGGATATCGATAACTTGCTTATCTCTCAACCAGATTATGGTGAGCAAGCTTTGGAAATAGCCGATCGTTTGATTCTTTCCGGTGCTTTGGATGTAGTGGTCATTGACTCCGTTGCTGCATTGGTTCCAAAAAGCGAATTAGAAGGCGAAATGGGTGATAGCAAAATGGGCTTGCAAGCAAGATTAATGAGCCAAGCGTTGCGAAAACTGACCGCCACTATTAATAAAACCAACACTATTTGCATATTCATCAACCAGTTGCGTGAAAAAATCGGGGTTATGTTCGGTAACCCTGAAACAACAACCGGTGGTAATGCTTTGAAGTTCTACGCATCCGTTCGTTTGGATATTCGCCGGATGACACAAATCAAAGATGGCGATCATGCGGTAGGTAATCACGTAAAAGTAAAAGTGGTAAAAAATAAAGTTGCTCCTCCTTTCCGTCAAGCAGAATTCGATTTGGTTTTTGGCGAAGGCATCAGCAAGGTGGGCGAAATCGTGGATATGGGCGTAGAGCTTGGTATCGTACAAAAGAGCGGATCTTGGTTCAGTTACGAAACAAACAAGCTAGGCCAAGGCCGTGACTCGGTTAAAGAATTGATGAAAGACAATCCTGAATTAGCCAATGAAATTGAAGCTAAGATCAGGGCTAAAATCAAGGAAGCTCAAACGAGTTAAAATCAATAAGAAAATAATATTATTGGTTGTCGTTGTTTTTTAGAACCGTTCTTCGTCACTTTCATTTACACAATGAAAAATTCAGTTGGTTACTATAGATAACGCTGCTAAAAAGAAGGTTGGGTTAGTAAGTAAAAAATGAAAGGCCTGCAACATCCATGTTGTGGGTTTTTTATTATGCAGTGACGTAGTCGCATAATATAAATTGGTTCAAGTGGCTCCTGAAATTGAAGCTAGCGTAGGGGAAATGATCCTTTTATAGTGGCGAAAATCATTGACCAAAATATTGTCAGGTGCTTTTTATTCTTATCATTGCCATAACTTCAAAAATTAGGTAAGAATGGTAAAGCTTCGGCCATGGCAAAAAGAAGATGCGGCCGATTTGGCGCAAATGCTGAACAATAAAAACATCGTCGCAAACCTGCGAGATGGTGTTCCTTTTCCCTACACTATAAAAGACGCGACCGAATTTTTGGAAGGTACTGCCATACCGAAATCTATGTGTCACTTTTGCATAGAAGTGAACAAGCAAGTGGCTGGAAGTATATCCATTTTCCCCAAAGATGATGTGTATAGAAAAACTGCGGAAATAGGCTATTATGTGGCAGAGCCCTATTGGAAACGGGGCGTGGCCACAAAAGCGATCGGTTTGATTTCGGAGTTTGCCTGGAAACATTTAGAAGTGGTAAAATTGTACGCCGAAGTTTTCGAATTTAATAAAGCATCCATGCGTGCCTTGGAAAAGAACAATTATCATTTAGAATCTGTTCGCAAAAAACATGTAATAAAAAACGGCAAATTTTGGGACGATTACCTCTGGGTAAAGTTTAGGCCAGGGTTCTTATAAATAGCTTCAGTGTTTGGTTACATATAAATTTATACTATTTGCAATTTGCATATAATTTATTTTACCGCCTGCTCCCTGTTAAAAAGGTAAGCGTTGATGAGTCTCTCTTTTTGCTGAGCGATGAAGAGATTAAAAGCATCAAACGCAAAGAGCGGTTTGCGGTATGGACTGCCGCCTTCATAGGCGCTATCGGTGTGCTGTTGTTATATGTACCGCAATATGTATCGCCACACTGGTTTCCACAAATACCCATTGTGCTGTTAGGTAAGGCATTTAAATTGCCCTTGGTAGCCATTTTGTATAGTTTGGTTCTGGTTTATATTGAAATATTACTACTTACATTCCTGAATATATATTGCATTCACGAAGTAGCGGTAGCCACGGGTTTCCTCAATGCCATCAATAAAAAAGATACAGAAAAAAGGAAATTGATGCTGAATATTGGGCTTGAAAAGCGAGACAAAAGTTTGCTTAAATATGGCATCGATCCCTTGCAGGGGCTCAACAAAAAGCGATTGATGGCTTGGAACTTATTGCTAGCCTTAAAAGCTACCCTTAGCAATATGTTATTCAAATTTATCGTTCAGCGCTTACTTGGCCGTTATGCTATCCGTGCAGTGCAGGATCTTGCCGGCATCCCCATTTTTGCCGCTTGGAATGCATGGGGAACACGCACCATTCTTAGGCAGGCAAGGGTGGTGATCATGGGGCAAAACTTAATTGAAATGTTATGTGCCCGTATTAGAAACGACCAAGAACCAACAGAGGAATTCAAGGAACTTTTATATGACACTTTACAATATGTAGCCGTTAGCAAACGAGATTTTCATCAAAACCATTTTGTATTGACCAAGAATCTTTTTCTGATTTACAACATCAAACCAAAAGAATATCACTGGTTACAGAAAGATTATTTACACAAATTGGAGCATGCACCGGTAGGCCAAAAAGAAATATGCCAATTATTGATTATTGTTGGTTTCATCTTGGATGGATATATCTCATTACGAGAGCTGATGAAAATAAACGAACTTCAAAAGGCAAAACTTCTCGATGTTACAGATAAGGAGATATATCAATACCGTAAAGATTTTGTAAATGGAAAGGGGATAGAAGGACTCATGGGAAGATTCATCTAATGTATATAAAACAAAAAAGATGAACAGATTATATTCCTGTTCATCTTTTATATGACAAAATTAAAATATTTTTAGTAGCCTCTTACATTTTTTCCTTCCATATAATTCATAAAAGCTTTGTTACACACTTTATTGCCACCCGGGGTTGGATAGTTGCCGGTAAAATACCAGTCTCCTGTGTTTGTAGGGCAGCTTTCATGCAGGTCTTCAATGGTTTGATAAATTACATGTACTGGAATATCAACTCCTTCCGGCGTAATCATCTGCGCAATCTTTGCAGAGATTTCCTCTGGACTAAATTGTTTGTACACTTGCCTTACTACATTTTCCACATGAAGCTGATTGGTACGTTGCAGTTCTTTGCATTGAGTATGCAGGTCATCCAACAAAGATTCTTGGTTACGTTCCTTCAGCAAATGGATTGCAGCTTGGAAGGCAATAAAATCGCCCATCTTGCTCATATCTATACCATAACAATCGGGATAACGAATTTGCGGAGCGCTAGATAGAACAATGATCTTTTTTGGTTTGAGCCTTGCCAACATGCGGATAATGCTTTCCCGCAAAGTGGTACCCCTAACGATGCTATCATCAATTACCACCAAGGTGTCTTCATTCGGTCTTGATGTGCCGTAAGTGATGTCGTACACGTGTTGAACCATGTCATTTCGGCTAACATCTTCGGTAATAAAGGTGCGCATCTTTACATCTTTGATGGCAATCTTTTCCTGCCGAATTTTACGTGTTACCATTTCGGTAAGCTTCTCTTCGTTAAAGTCATCGCCCCAACTCAGGATGCGTTTCACCTTAATGGCATTCAAGTATTCTTCCATTCCTTTGCAAAGACCAATAAAGGCAACTTCTGCAGTATTAGGAATATAAGAAAAGATAGTATTTTTTAAATCGTAATTGATAGCCTCTAGTACGTGCTGGCTCAAATGGTGCCCCAAGGCAATCCTTTCACGGTAAATCTTTTCATCGTTACCGCGACTAAAATAAATGCGTTCGAAACTGCAGGCACGGCGTTCTTTTGGCTCCAATATTTGAGCTATCTTATAGTTGCCATCGTTATCACTAATCAGTGCGCAGCCAGGCATTAGTTCCTTCACCTCATTTTCGCCCACATTAAATGTGGTACGGATGGCGGCCCTTTCGCTGGCAGCTACAATAAAATCTTCGTTTGCATAATAATAGGCAGGGCGGATGCCATTCGCATCTCGCATAACAAAACTATGGCCATTGCCCACCAACCCGCCGAAAGTAAATCCACCATCAAAAAGAGAAGCACTCATGCGCAAAACTTTTTCGATATCCGGATTTTCATTATTCTTCTCTTCTTCTTTCACCAAAAAATGATGTATGGTTTCCATCATAGCGGCCAAATCACTCTGTCTTGAAAACTCACCTGGTTCCACATTGATCAAACCAAAAAGCTCCTCGGTATTAACCAAATTGAAATTGCCTGCGAGTGCCAGATTTCTTGCCCGTACCGTGTTACGTTTAATAAATGGATGGCAGAATTCTACTTTGTTCCTGCCCTGTGTACCATATCGGAGGTGACCCATCATCAACTCACCAATGAACGGAAGATGACCTTTCAACAAACCTGGGTGTTTCAAAATATCTGGTTGGTACAATTCCATCTCTGAAACTTCTTCCCCAATTTTTTTAAAAAGATCCGCAATAGGCTGCTGTACAGTGCTACGGGTACGGTATAAAAAAGGATAGCCCGGTTCTACGTTTGTTTTTACAACCGCAATGCCAGCGCCATCTTGACCTCTGTTATGCTGTTTCTCCATTAAAAGATAAAGCTTATTGAGGCCATACATAGCACTTCCGTATTCTTGAAGATAATGGGCTATTGGCTTACGTAGACGGATGAATGCTAGACCGCATTCGTGTTTTATTGGATCGCTCATAGTTACTTGCCGAAAAGAAGTTGCAAATGTACGGGTATGCCTTGGAGGGGAATATATTTTATACTTTGCAATGCGTTAAAAAATTAAACATTATTTGGTTACTTTATCAACCAACCACAAAAATTCAGTTACAAAAGTGTCGATGCTAGCTTGAAAAGTAAGGTCAATCAGGCTGCCATCCGCATCGAATTTTTTATCTACAAATGGAGTTACCAGCATCACGGGAGAAAGTAAGCCTAACAATCCGCCAACCAGAAGCTGTAACTGCTGTGAAGCACGTAAGCCGCCAAAAGCACCTGGCGATGCAGTAACCAAACCGAACGGCTTATGCAATTGCTTCGGAAAATGATCCAATAAATTTTTCATTGCTGGCGAATAGCTTCCATTATATTCCGGAGACACCAATATAAATGCCTGTGCTTCAAACATCGTTTTGGCCAAATCTTTATGCTCCGCCGGCGCTTTATCTACTGATGGCCAGGCAGCCTGCACGGGAGGTAAATTTGATTGCTGCAAATCCACAAACGATACGTTATGTTCGCTATGTTTTGCAAGATACTGTTGTAAATGCAGCGCCACACGATGGGTCATGCTTCCTGTTCGGGGACTTCCAGAAATGAGTACAATATTCATGAGTTGTTTCTTTAGAGCCGCAAATATAGGTTAAAGTCGTTAATCAATGTTTAAACATCAATTTGTGAAGGAAATAAAAAAACTTTGATGCTACATCAAAGTCTTTTAGAAATTTATTGGCTGTTGCTAGAAAGAAGTGCTTGACGTTGCCAAACATCTAATTGTTTACAATTTTGAAATTCAGGGTCTACGTAGATATAATAATTCTTGATGTGGTCATTGAACCACTTTTCTAATACCGTTTGTTTCTTTTCTTCCAAAGCTCTAGTGGCTATGCGGTTGTAATCATCTTTCAAGTTTTCACGATGTGGCTCCGTACGGTTACGTAAATACACGATGCGGATGCCCTTTTTATTTCGGTCATCCTGAAACAATTGCGGCTTGCTAAATTGACCAGGCTTCAAAGTTTTTAATAATGGCACCATGTCTTTATCTAACTGGTCGATGGTGATGAAAGAGCTACCATCGCGGCCTTGTAACATACCACCTGTAAATTTACTTTCCTCTTCTTCACTAAACTTCCTAACCGCTTCACCAAATTGAATCCTGTTGGCAGTTAGTAAATTATACACGCTGTCGAGCTTTGCGGTTGATTCTTTGATTTCATCTTCCGTTACCTCTGGTATTTTTAAGATGTGCCTTACAATGGCATCATCACCAGCACGACTGACCAAGTAAATAATGTGCAGCCCAAATTTCGATTTTATGACATTAGAAATCTGGCCTTCCTTTAATTTGAAGGTGGTTTGCATAAACGTAGGATCCCAAATTTTATCATTGCGGTTCAAGTGCAATTCGCCACCTTCCTCTTCAGTGCCTTTATCATCGCTATATAATTTTGCCATTTGGGCAAACTTTTTACCCCCTACTTCTATTTGACGTTTGATGTCGTTAAGTTGTTTGGCGGTATAGCTCTCAATATCTCTGTTCGCCTTTGGATAAATAACAATTTTACCAACTTCAATCTCACTTTCATAATAAGGCAAACTATCTTTAGGAATAAGGTTGAAATTGTCTCTAACCTCATTCGGAGTAATCTTTACATTCTCCACAATCTTAGAGCGCATAGATTCCGCCATCTTTTTTTCTTTGAACGGCGTACGAGCATCTTCCTTGATTTGATAGATGCTTTTACCGGCGAGCTCTTCCACCATTTCTTTGGTCTTGTACTGGTAAATCATACCACGGACTTGGTTATCCAGCAATGCGTCAATTTCTTCATCGCTTACTGGCAACGAATCCTTTTCAGCTTGTATAACCAAAGCCTTTTTAATCAGTTCTCCTTCCAATAATATGCATTCAGGGTTGTCGGGCAATTGACCGCCTTGTCGCTTAATATCGCTTATGGCATTAAAAATGTCGCTCTTTAAAATGATGCGATCACCTACCTTACCTATAATTTTATCGGCAACAACTTTCTTTGGTTGGGCAAAAACTTGGACACTTGTAACAAAAATGCCTACCCCAATTAAAAACAACTTTTGATTCATGTAACAGTTAATTGAATCTTCAAAAATAAGGTTTTGGACCGCAGGCAAACGATATACAAAAACTTTTAACATATTTAAGGAGAAAACATGGATTTATTGGAGATAGATGATAGTCAATTGAAAAAAAACATTAATTGATTCCTAAAAAGTTCAACCAAATGACATTTTGGCCAAATATTGGATACATCAAATGCCTAAATCATACACACATGAAAAAAATATTGACTAGCCTACTTGCTTTGATGGCAATTGGGGCCTCCGTAAATGCACAAAGCAAGGATAAAGAAGTTGCAAGCCTTCAGTTAGGCATTGGCCCTAGCGTTTCGCTACCAGTTGGTAATTTGGCTGACGTTTCATCATTTGGTGTTGGAGCAGAATTTCAGGCAGAATTAAAAGTTGCTTCAAAAGTTTCGGCAATTGGATCTGTAGGATTTACTCATTTTTTTGGAAAAGACCTTGGGGGTGGAACCAAAATTAAAGGCGGCGCATTGCCTATATTGGTAGGAGCCCGCGTTTATCCTTCCACCACAGTCTTTATAGGTGCACAAATAGGCTATACTAAATTGCTAGAAGATTTCGATAGTGGGGGATTTGCCTATAAACCACAAATTGGTTACGATGGCGGAAGCTTTCAACTTGCATTAAGCTATAATGGCGTTTCCCAAGACGGCGGATCACTTGGCTGGTTGGGCCTTTCTGGAATCATTAAGTTTTAAGTCCCTGAAGTTTTTTTCAAACCCTCGACGTATCATTAAACACGTCGAGGGTTTTTTTGTACCTACATTTATGAGGTTAAAATTTTTATAATAAATGAAACGAGTTTTTTGTACAATCCCGTATACCTCGATATACATGCTGCGAGTAATCTTTTTAGATTTTAATTTTATATACTCTTGAGACATTGTAAATTGTTAAAATACAAATACATATTTCCTACAGGGTAATATTAAATAAATAAAAATTTTTTTTTTAAAAGTGGTCTATTACTTTTGCCGCATCAAAAAAACACTCATTATGAAAAAAGTTTTATTAGGACTCTTTGCCCTCACAGCGACCCTTACTTCTGTAAAAGCTCAAAAAGATGAAGCCGCTGCACTAACATTTGGAGCTGGTGTACATGTTGCGCTTCCAATTGGTGATTTTTCAAACGTATCGTCTTTCGGTTTTGGAGCTGAAGGACAAGCAGAGTACAAATTTCAACCCAATATTTCTGCTATTGGAACAACTGGGTATTCTTACTTTATTGGAAAAGACTTAGGCGGAACCAAAATTAGCACAGGAATTATTCCAGTTTTGGTAGGCGCACGTTATTATCCTTCAACTACCGTCTTTGTAGGCGCTCAGGTAGGTGTAGGTTTTATGCATGCAAGTGCTGATGGTTATTCTGCAAATGCAACTGGATTTTATTATAAACCACAAGTTGGTTACGATGGTGGAAAATTTCAATTAGCGCTTAGCTACAATGGCATTTCTAAAGACGGAACTACTAGCTGGTTAGGTCTTTCTGGAATAGTTAAATTCTAGTTTGAACATTTGTATACATTAAGGCCCAAATAATCGATAAGATTATTTGGGCTTTTGATTTTCGTTGATAAAATAAAATATTTATGCATAAAAAATAATTTAATCCCGCTGAATCATTTCAAACAGTTGTACCACTGCTTCTTTTCGTTGAGGCGATACTGGTAGCTCATCATTGTTATCCATCACCACATAGCCGCCTTCGCTGCGGCTATATTTTTTAAGAAATGCTGGATTAATTAAATGCGACTGATGAATGCGCAAAAATCCCCGTTTGCTCAATATTTTCTCAACTTCTTTTAATGTTCTGCAAATAAGTAAGTTTTCTTTGTTTTGTAAAATAAAATGCGTGTAATTGTCTTGGCTTTGGCAGCGAATAATATTTTGTACCGGAATAAATTGATAGCCATCCGTAGTGGGCAATGCCACTTTTTGCGAAGTAGCATTTGCTACTTGGTAAGCTGTAAAAAAATTATCGAATTGCTCTTTTTGCATTACTTGATGCTGCTTCTGCTCCCAGTTACCTATTGATTGCATTAGTTCAGAATCTTCAACTGGCTTAAGACAATAGCTGATGGCGCTGAATTTAAAGGCCTCCACTGCATATTGATTATAAGCAGTAACAAATACTACATCAAAATGAAAAGGCATAAGCTTTGTTAATAATTCAAAGCCGCTAAGGCGAGGCATTTCGATATCCAAAAAAAGAATATTGAATTGTAATTTTGGGATTTCCGCCAAGGCTGTTAGGCTATCGTTATATACGGCTACAACTTCTATATCTCGCCTTAGTTTTTTTAATTGCAATTGTAAGGTTTCAGTGGCTAATTTTTCATCATCTACTAATACGACTTTTATCATGGCTTTGTATTTTGAAGTGTAATATTAATGGTGGTTCCAAGTGATTGTTTTTCTTCATCTTCTTCATCTTGTACCGCAATTTGCAGCTTGCCATGACTAGTGGTATTGAACAATTCCATCCGCTCTTCGGTAATCTTCATCCCAAAACTTTCACTGTTTAATTTATTTATTTTGTTTTCTTTTATAATCGCTGCCGCCGCTCTCCCTACTCCATTGTCTTTAATTGAAATTAGGATATGTCCGTTTTGACGAACAACCTCCACATTGCAAAATTTGTCATATTTGTCGCTGTTGGCCAACCCGTGCCAAATAGCATTTTCTACAAATGGCTGCAATATAAGTGGCGGTATATTTATCTTGTCTGGAATAACCCCTTCGTCTACTCGAATGTCGT
>Ga0247739_10000597_pt1 | contig 12761 bp, 8 predicted proteins | sample UWRJL058202B2_FD_180943 | JGI IMG/M metagenome (GOLD analysis project Ga0247739, IMG submission 180943) | Plant litter microbial communities from Arlington Agricultural Research Station in Wisconsin, United States - UWRJ-L058-202B-2 | ecosystem: Environmental > Terrestrial > Plant litter >...
CATATATTTTTTTGTCTACTACATTTTGCCAGATTTTATCTATGGCTTTTAACAAGCTGTCATCTCCTGAAAGTGCCGCCACATCTGCCATGGCCGAATATAAATAGGCTGCACGAACGGCATGCCCTTCAGCCTCGGTTTGATCCACAACGGGTTTGTCATCTTGCCAATAACTGCCGTTTTTCCATGGATCTCTGCTTTTGGAATCGTACCTGTACTTACCGCGGCAATCCAAAAAGAATTTGGCCGTAGATAAATATTCTTTTTTCCCAGTTATACGATATAAACGCACCAAGCCCATTTCGACTATTTCATGACCGGGAGCTACTGCTTTTTTACCTGGCCCAAAAACAGAACAAACCAAGTCTGCATTTTTTAAGGCAATGTCGAGTAGGTTTCTTTTATGGGTAGCTAAATAATGAGCGGCAGCAGATTCGTATAAATGTCCTGCGTTATATAATTCGTGGCTCAGTTCCCGCTCTTTTTCCCACCGCACTTTGCCTGCCCAGCTATGCGGCATTTCCGGGTTGATGGTTCGGGCTGTATATAAGTAACCATCTGGCTCTTGCGCCTTGCCCACAATGACTATCAACGAATCCACGTAGGCTTGCAACTTGGCATCCGGATGCACGGCCAACGAGTAAGAGGCACCTTCTATGGTTTTGTAAATGTCTGTATCATCAAACGGAAAAGTAGTGCAGAATTTGCCTTGATGCTCGGCAGCCATCACGAAGTTTTTTACCCTGCCGGTACTTTCGCAACGTTCGAAAGAAGCGGGAATTGTTACGGTTCGGTTGGTTTCTATCCTCGGCAACCAAAATTTGTCAGTCAATTTTACTTTCGTGAAATCGACGGCTTGAATCGAATAATCTTTTTGCTGTGCAAATGCAGCCACAGAGAACATCGATGCAAAAAGAAGATAAATGGTTTTCATTGGTTTGTTAGCAATTGAATAAAAAATGTCGCATTCTTAGTCACCCATCAGTCTCACATCGAACATCATTTTCTATGGATCTATTGTCCGTAATAGCTATCAGGCCCGTGCTTTCTTTCGTAGTGTTTCCGTATCAATGCATCTTTCAACCTTGGTGCGTTGGCGTTTATTTGTTCGGTCAGTAGCGCCATATGGGCCACTTGCTCCAGCACAGCGCTATTATGCACAGCTTTTGCGGCAGACTTTCCCCAAGTGAAAGGCGCATGGTTGCCTACCAACACCATCTCAACCTCTTTGTAATCCAAGTTTTTTTCGGCAAAACAATTCATGATCTGGAAGCCGGTTTCATATTCGTAATTGCCTTTGATCATATCATCCGCCATTGGTGGCGCACATGGGATGTCTACTGTGTTGTAATCTGCATGCGTGGTTCCAAAAATGGGAATATCACGCTGGCTTTGTGCCCAGGCAGTGGCATAGGTGCTATGTGTGTGCACGATACCGCCAATATCTTTCCAATGTTTATATAAAACTGCATGGGTCAATGTATCACTAGATGGACGTAGGCTTCCTTGTACTGTGTTGCCATCCAAATCAACAATCACCATTTTTTCCGGTGTCAAATCTTCGTATGCCACGCCGCTTGGTTTAATGGCAAATACGCCCAATTCCCTATCTACAGCGCTTACATTGCCAAAAGTAAAAAGAACCAAACCCAAACGGGGTAGTTCCATATTAGCGAGATAGGCTGCTTGTTGAATATGTTGGTACATAAATAATTTAAAAGTAAAAATTAAAAAATGCTTGTTAGGCTTTCTCTATAAATGCTCCCAGTTCCTTATATTTTAAAAATCTTTTTGCGTATAGTTTCGCTTTTTCTGCATCGGGATGGTATTCGGCGTCGAAGCCTTGTCCCATGGCATTCATGGCATCTTCAACCTTATCGTAAATTCCTGCGGCGGTGGCTGCAAACATGGCCGCACCTAGGGCGCAGGTCTGTTCGCTCTTGTGTATGCGAATGGGCATGTCCATCACATCGGCCATCATCTGCATAATGAAAGGTGATTTTTTTGCAACGCCGCCCAACCCAATGAGTCCTTTTACGGGAATGCCTTGTTCATTGAAACGGTCCACGATATTTTTTGCGCCAAAACAAGTAGCTTCTACCAATGCCCTGAAAACTTTTGGTGCATCGCTACCAAGATTCAGTCCTGTGAAAGCACCTTTCAATGCCTGGTTTGCATCCGGCGTACGTCGGCCATTTAACCAATCGGTAGCTAGCTCGCTGCTTTCATCCAAAGGCAATGCTACTGCGTGTTTGCTTAGTTCAGCAATGGTTTTATCGGTTATTTCTTTTTGTAAGGCTTCTGCCGTAGGCAGATTTATTAAAGAAGATTGTTTTAATATATGCTCGAGCGGCCATGAAAGCAAATTGCGGAACCAAGCATAAGCATCGCCAAAGGCGCTTTGTCCGGCCTCCATACCAATCATGCCTGGAATGATGGAGCCAGGAACTTGTCCGCAGATGCCCCTTACCAGCGTGCTGCCTACTTCATCCGCAGGCGCTACCAACATATCGCAGGTAGAAGTGCCCATTACTTTACTTAAATGATAAGGCTCGATTTGCCCGCCGACAGCGCCCATATGTGCATCAAAGGCGCCGATGCCGATAACTACATCTGTAGAAAGACCCAGACGCAAGGCCCATTCGGCTGAAAGATTGCCAGCAGCTTTATCCGCAGTAAATGTATCGGCAGGCAATTTGGCCGTGAACCCATCCAACAAAACATCCCATTTTGCAAAAAAATCGTTGGGAGGCATGCCGCCGTAATCCGCAGCCCATAAGGCTTTATGGCCAGCACTGCACACGCCACGCTTAATGTCCTTTACGTCGGTGCCGCCTGTTAGCAAAAATGGGATCCAATCGCAATGTTCTACCCAAGAGTGGATATTGGCACGTACTTTTTCATCCTCCCGCAGTACATGTAAGAGCTTTGCCCAAAACCATTCGCTGCTATAAATGCCGCCAACAAATTGTAAATAATTGATATCAAATTTTTCTGCATGTGCATTTAATTCTGCCGCCTCTTTGATAGAGGTATGATCCTTCCAAAGCACGAACATAGCATTTGGATTGTGTTCGAAACTTGGGGTTAAAGCTAATGGTGTTCCGGTTGCGTCTACAGCTACAGGCGTAGAGCCAGTGGTATCAATTGAAATGCCTTTTACTTTAGCTCCTATTTCGGCGCCAGCCTTATGTAAACATTCTTTGATAGTAAATTCCAAACCTTCTACATAATCCAACGGATGTTGCCGGAATTGGTTGGTATTGGCGTTGCAGTACAAGCCTTCTTTCCAACGGGGATAATAAAAAACCGATGCGGCGACTTCGAAGCCATCAGCGGCATTCACCAATATAGAACGAACGGAGTCGGACCCATAGTCCACCCCAATTACATACACAGAATCTGTATTCATACGTAAGACAATCTTTAAGAGACGCTAAAGTAATACAATTTCGGAATAAGTGTAATTTTTACGCTTATTTTTTTAGACACAGTAAGTTTATATAGAAAAGTTTGGAAAATTATAATTTGTTGATTGGGACTTAACAAATCTCCGCATACAATCAATTTGAATTTGGCTGGCTCACAACTGAGACGCTACATACACCATATCAAAACAATTTAGAACCATAATGCCCAACTGTCGTAAATAATAAACAACGAATCACCACCCCTACGCAGCACCATGAAAGCATTTTATACAGTGGAACATTTAACCCTACACCTACGCCAATGCTAATGGGGCCACCAACGGTTATGGTGCCCAAAACACCTAAACCGATAATGCCGTACTTGTCCCAAATTTTATAAACAATCCCTGTTTTGGGTTTCTCTTTTTTCGGCTTGTTTTTATAAAAAAATTTCCGCACATAATCACCCAAAAACGTAGTAAGAAATACACCTACTATGCCCCCAACCACGCTTGCCAAAAAGATAAGCCATGGATCCATTCCAAATGCAAAACCTGCGGGTATAGCAGCGTAAATCTCAAAAGTAGCCAGCGCTGCGACAGTAAAGAATTGATACAACATAATATAGGAAGGGATTCGATGTGCAACCTACAAAAAAAATGATTAACCTCCTTCAACAGCCTTTAACCATCATTAACGTTTGTATTGTTTTCCGAAAATCGCCTTTCACGTTATCCAATTTACATTACTTTACCACATAGCTTATTTCAAATAACCTACCTGTTTTACTGGGGGTTCATCTCCTAACCAATTAGGCAGATACTCGTCCTTCCATTCAAACTTCCAGCGTTTATGGCTCCATAAATAAATGGATGGACTAGCTCGGATATCTTTTTCCAGGCGTTCAATAAAAATTTTTGCCACCTCGCCTTCGGTTAAGGATGATGGGTTCTCGATTAACAATTCCGTTTTGAATATAAATTTACCTCTGGATGGCTTTTGTACAGAGAGGTACACAATAGGCTCGTTCAACTTAACGGCTTGCCGCCAAGGACCGGCAACAAATGCGGTAGGTTTTCCAAAAAAATTTAACCACACTGCGCCTTGTGCTGGTCCCGCTGGGCTTTGATCAGCTGCGGTGGCAATCAAGTGCAGCTTGTCTATCCAAGGAGCCATTTCTTTTTTCATTTCGCCAGCCCTTAACATTACCGATCCAAAACGCCCACGCAATTGCAAGAACATTTTATTGAAGCCTTCATTGGAAATTGGCATATATATAGATAAACAAGTATAAGGTATCAAAGCTGGAATCTGCGCATTGGCAACCTCCCAGTTAAATAAATGGCCTGCAAACAATTGAATATTCCTTCCTGTTGGATACAGCTTTTTTAAAATCTCATAGTCATGATTCACGACCATTTCATCTAACTTTTTCCTCGAAATAGTAAGCAGTTTAATGGCTTCTAGCCAAGTATCTGTAAAGTTAGTATAAAACTCTTTCGTTATCTTTTTTCGTTCAGCCTCTGTTTTTTCAGGAAAACAAACCAAAAGATTTTTGCCAATGACGTCCTTTCGGTAGCCAATGATTCGATGTAATACAAAAGCCATAAAATTACTGAGCCCTCTAAGCATCCAAAAAGGAAGATAGCTTAAAAAATATATAAACCCCGTCAATATCTTGTCCATTCTTTTCTTTTATCCTTTCAGTGGGATGTGGTGTTTACAATACAATATTTTGTACCAGTTCAGCTTTGTCTGGGTAATCGGTGTTGAAATGAAGACCCCGACTTTCCTTGCGTAATTGAGCTCCTTTTACAATGAGGTATGCTACCGTAGTAAGGTTGCGTAATTCGCACAATTGCGGAGATATACTTGTCGTTTTATATAAATCTTCTATTTCGAACCATAAAAGATCTAACCTACGCATAGCACGTTCCAAGCGAACATTGTTACGCACAATGCCCACATAATCACTCATCAGCAATTGTATTTCTTTAAAACTCTGGGTGATAAGAATCATTTCCTTTGGGTCATTCGTGCCCTTGGCGCTCCAATCTGGTACACCATTTTGAAACTCGGTGCCTCCTACTTTGGTTACCACATCTAAATACGCCCTATGGGCAAAAACCATCGCTTCTAACAGACTATTGCTTGCCAAACGGTTGGCTCCGTGCAAGCCAGTGCTGGCACATTCACCAGCTGCATACAAGTTTAGGATGGATGTACGGCCCATCTCGTCTGTTTTGATGCCGCCGCAACTATAATGCGCCGCTGGAGAGACAGGTATCATTTGAGTGGCTACATCAATACCAAGGCTTTTGCACTTGTCATAAATATTAGGAAAATGATGGATAAATTTTTCCGTATCCATGTGCCTGCAATCCAGAAAAACGTTCTCTGTACCATTGATTTTCATTTCATTATCTATAGCTCGAGCCACGATGTCACGTGGTGCCAAATCCCTACGGGAATCGTATCGTTCCATAAAGGCTTCCCCTTTGTGATTACGCAAAATGCCACCATCACCACGCACTGCTTCGGTAATCAAGAATGATTGTCCTCGTAAACCGGCTTCGTACAGAGCGGTGGGATGAAACTGAATAAATTCCATGTTCTCTATCCTCCCCTTTGCACGGTACACCATAGCAACCCCATCTCCTGTAGCAATGGATGGATTGGTTGTGGCACGGTATACTTGGCCGTTTCCGCCTGTTGCCAGTAGCGTTATTTTTGCCAATATTTTTTCAATCCGGTTGGTCTGTTGGTTGAGTACATATACCCCAAAGCATTTAATATCTGGAGTCGATTTAGTGACTAGATAACCTAAGTGGTGCTGTGTCAATAAATCCACGACGAAGCAATGGGTAATCATCTTGATATTAGGCAGCGTTTTTACTTCGTCGAGCAATGCCCGTTCCATTTCTCTACCGGTTACATCCTTATGATGCAAAATGCGGTTTTCGCTATGGCCGCCTTCCTTACCGAGTGAATAATCGCCATCGGCGTCTTTGTCGAATTCAGCACCCCATTTTATTATCTCTTTAATTCTTTGCGGTCCTTCTTTCACTACGATTTCTACAATATGCGGGTCACTTAACCAATCGCCAGCAATCATGGTATCTTCTATGTGTTTTTCGTAGCTGTCGGTATCCATATCCCAAACGCCGGCAATACCGCCTTGGGCATATTTGGTGTTCGTTTCATCGCTTACGGTTTTTGTAAGCACCAGTACTTGTTTATCAGGACAAGCTTTCGCCGTTTTTAGTGCATAAGTGAGGCCAGCAATACCAGAGCCAATAACTAAAAAATCTGTTTGCATCATGGGATAAAGGTAGGAAAGGTTTTTTTTAACAGCCAGCAACTTGTGAAAATCGAGAAATGGTCATTATCTTGTTGAGCATTTGCTTGTTGATAAATTGCTTTTAGATGAAACACAAGAAAATGAAACTTGTTTGTAAAATTTGTGCATTGATGGTTAAAATTGTATCATAAAGGGATTACGGCTGCGCTAGGAGATAATAGGATGTAACAAGGCGTTATGAAAGAATTGCAGCCTGGTTCAAATGCTGGACACCAATAAAATTAATAATAATAAACACCTCACTACATATATGAAACCTATTCATTTTTTTGCCATTGCGGTTGCAGCATCAATTACTGCTTGCAAAACAGAAACCAAAACTGCTGCACCTAATTTATCCGTGCAACAGCTTTCTAGCGCTTCCATCTACTCCTTTGATTCAGTGGCTGCCTATTTGAGACAAGCAAAAAATAGCCAAATGGATACCAGTACCAAAATCTTTCTACAAGCGATTGATTTATTGAAAAATAAAAAAGACCCAGCAGGCAGTTTACCATTGTTTGAACAGTCGCTTCGCTTTTACCCGAACGACAAAGGCTATTACGAGCTAGGAAATGCTTTATTGGAATTGAACAAGGATTCCCTTGCTTTCAATGCATTTAATATGGCGGAAAGACTTGACTATCACCCACTAGGTTATGTATTGTTTAAAAAGGCCTGTGCCATAGCCGGTGCAAGTACCGACGATGACTATGAAAAACAGGAATTGGCCATTCAATATATAAAGAATGCAATTGAAAATGGTTTTGCCGATCGAGATAAACTATTCAACGAACCAAAATTAGCCATCCTGCGTAAAAATAGGGATATCGGTACCGTATTTAATGAGGCCATGAGTGGAAATGGCGATGCTACAACCATTCTGTGGGACGGCTACAGCGCAGGTTTTCGGCAGTGTAATTTTCCTTTAACCATTAATATGGAAAGCGTGAAAAATATCAACCAGCCATTAGCAATCAGTTACGATTACGAAAAGTACGTAACAGAAATGCGGGACTTTAAATTTAGCCGAGACGTAGGTAACGAATTTTTCTACTATGCAAAAGTTGCGGCTACCCCTAATTTTGAAACGGTTATTTATGGCAGCCGCAGCTACGATGTTGGTGAGAACCTGCCTTACAACCCCACTAAATTTTACATTGCGTCTTACGACAAAAAAGGAAAATTGATAGACAAAGTTACTTTTGCCGGTCAAGAGGCTTTTGACGATTTATTTAGAGTGGCGACCCTTCAACAAAATTTGAATTTTGAGATAAAGGAGTTTAAAAATACTTGGGCCAAGCCAACTGAAGAACTGGGCTATGAAAATAATACCGTGGCCAAAAGTGATTTAGTAAAAACAACCAAGTACAAGATTACTGAGCAAGGCAAATTTTTGAGTGATGCACCTTTATTAGGATATATTAATGTTGACCACACTTTAATTAATAAAATCCAATAGCCAGTTTCATTTAAACGATAAAAAAGTTTCAGAAATTATCAAAAAGCATGGGCTGCAACATTATGTTGTAGCCTTTGTTATATTTGCACTCGCTGGCGGATTTGTTTATTGTTCGGCCAGCCGTTATAAGTGGGGTTCAATCACCATTTACAACAATAAAATACCGAACTAATAAACGATGCATACTACATTTCCGTAGTCCCCCTCGTTTATAGTTTAACCAAAATTTTGTTGAAGATATTCTTCTATACAAGATTGAAATGTTGTTTATTAACGAAAAAAGGGAGGAGCAAATATGAAAACAATAAGAGAATGCCTTGCAGAACGCATACTAGTGATAGATGGAGCTATGGGCACCATGATACAGCGTTATAAATTGGAAGAAGAAGATTACCGAGGAAAACGTTTTGCCGATTGGCACTCCGATGTAAAAGGTAATAACGACTTGCTAAGCATCACGCAACCAGAAATCATTGGCGCCATTCACCGGGAATATCTGGAAGCTGGGGCTGACATCATTGAAACCAATACTTTTAGCAGCACTGTTATTGCGCAAGCAGATTACGACATGCAAGCGCTTGCATACGAAATGAACGTAGCGAGTGCACAGGTAGCCAAAGCCGCTGCAAATGAATACACAGCAAAAAATCCGGAGAAACCTCGGTTTGTAGCTGGTGCCATTGGCCCAATGAACAAAACGTTGAGCTTAAGCCCAGATGTGAACAATCCTGGTTTTCGTTCGGTAAGTTTTGATGAAGTGGCAGATGCTTATTATGATCAGATAAAAGCTTTGGTAGAAGGCGGTGTAGACTTATTACTGATTGAAACCATATTTGATACCTTGAATGCGAAGGCAGCCATTTACTCGGTAAAGAAATTTTTCAGGGATACCAAGCAACCGGAATTTCCAATTATGATAAGCGGAACCATTACTGATGCTTCTGGCAGAACATTGAGCGGACAAACCTTGGAAGCATTTTACACGAGCATCATGCATGCTAAGCCATTGAGCGTGGGCCTCAATTGCGCTTTGGGTGCACAAGAAATGAGGAGCCACATTGAAGAGTTGAGCCAGATTGCCGGCTGTTTTACCAGCGCTTACCCGAATGCAGGTTTACCAAATGCGATGGGCGAATACGACGAATCGCCTTCTCAAACGGCACATTTTATTGAAGAATGGGCGCAGCAGGGTTTTGTGAATATTGTGGGCGGCTGCTGCGGTACCACGCCGGATCATATCAAACACATCGCTGACCATGTTAAATCCATCGCACCAAGGCAGTTACCTGTATTGGAGATGGCACTATAAAATACAGTAAGTAATTGGCCAAAAAAATATCAATATCACTCTTTAATAATATTCGGCAAATAGTTGATGAAAGCCGAAAGGAAATAGTGCGTGCCACCAACAACAGGATGGTGAACGCATATTTCAGTATAGGCAAGCTTGTAGTAGAACACGAGCAACATGGCAAACAAAAAGCGGATTACGCAGCTAACACATTGAGGATATTATCCGAGCAATTAACACAAGAATATGGAAGAGGGTTTTCTGTTGATAACCTAGAAAACATGCGTCGATTTTATCTTTGTTACTCAATTTCCGAGACGATTTCTCGGAAATCTTTGCAGCAAAATCAAGGGTTTCAGAGGAAAAAGGATAAAAAAAAGGCCGTTTCAATTTCCGAGACGATTTCTCGGAAATTGGAAGATGAAGTGCCAAAATTTAAATTAAGTTTTTCTCATTATATATTTCTTTGCAGAATAGAAAATGTAGCAGAAAGAAGTTTTTACGAAATAGAATCCTTTGAAGAAAACTGGAGTTTAGAAGAGCTGAAAAGACAATATGATTCTGCCTTATATGAACGATTGGCCTTAAGTAGAAATAAAAAAGAAGTAAAGAAATTAAGCAAAAAAGGGCAAGTAATAAAGCGACCCCAGGATGTGATAAAAGAGCCTTATATTTTGGAATTCCTAGGGTTAGAACCTCATCATACCTATACAGAAAATGATTTGGAGCAGGCCCTGATAAATAAACTGGAACATTTTTTAACCGAATTAGGCAAAGGCTTTCTTTTTGTTGGAAGGCAATATAGAATTACAATAGAGGAAGATCACCATCACATCGATCTTGTATTTTATCACCGCATTTTAAGATGCTTCGTATTGATCGATTTAAAGATGGGCGACCTTAAAGCTGCCGACCTTGGTCAAATGCAGTTATATGTAGGCTATTTTGATGCAAATAAAAAAGATGCTTCCGAGAACAAGACAATCGGAATTGTACTTTGTAAAAATAAAAAAGAGAACATCGTAAAATATACATTACCAAAAAACGATCAGATTTTTACAAGCAAGTATAAAATGTACTTGCCTAATAAAACAGATCTGCAAATGCTGATGGAAGCCGATGTTGAATATTATATAAAAACACCAACCGTTGAACATGAGTGACCAAACTACTATAAAACCTTACCTCCGTCTATCCGGTCTAGAACCTTTGATTGTACGCCCTGAGACCAATTTTGTGAACGTGGGTGAACGTACCAACGTAACCGGCTCAAAGAAATTTGCACGCCTCATCCGCGAAGGCAAGTATGAAGAGGCATTGAGCGTGGCACGTCAGCAAGTAGAGAGCGGGGCACAGGTATTGGATGTGAACATGGATGATGCGTTGTTGGATGGCATAACGGCCATGACGACCTTTATGAATTTGATACAAGCTGAGCCGGATATAGCCAAGATTCCGATCATGATCGATAGCTCCAAGTTCGAGATTATTTTGGCGGGCTTGAAATGCGTGCAAGGGAAATGCATCGTGAATTCCATTTCGATGAAGGAAGGGGAGGAAAAGTTCATAGAGCAAGCAATCATTTGCAAAAGCTTTGGCGCAGCCATAATCGTAATGGCTTTTGACGAAGTTGGCCAAGCTGATACCAAAGAACGCAAGGTGGAAATCTGCCATCGTGCCTATAAAATATTGACCGAACAAGTTGGCTTCGATCCGCAGGATATCATTTTTGACCCCAACATTTTTGCCGTAGCCACCGGTATAGAAGAGCACAGCAACTATGCGGTGGATTTTATAGAAGGCACCCGAGAGATAAAAAAATTGATGCCGCTCACCAAAGTAAGTGGCGGTGTGAGTAACGTGTCTTTTTCCTTTAGGGGAAACGACCACGTTCGGGAAGCGATACATAGCGTTTTTTTATATTATGCCATCAAGGCAGGTATGGATATGGGCATCGTGAATGCCGGCGCCATGGTGGTGTACGATGAAATAGAGCCGAATTTGCGTGACTTATGCGAAGATGTGATATTGAACCGCAACAACGAAAACAACGAAGCCACCGAAAAATTGATCCAGTTTGCCGAAACCGTAAAGGCTAAAGGCAAGGTGGAAGTGAAGAACGAAGAATGGCGCAATAGCGAAGTGGAAGAACGTTTGAAACATTCGTTGGTAAACGGCATCACCGATTATATTGATGAAGATACCGAGGAGGCTCGTTTGAAATATCCGAAACCTTTGGACGTGATAGAAGGCCCCCTGATGAGTGGGATGAATGTGGTGGGCGATTTGTTCGGAGCAGGCAAAATGTTTTTGCCACAAGTGGTAAAAAGTGCCCGGGTAATGAAAAAATCCGTGGCTTATTTGTTTCCATTTATCGAGGCTGAAAAAGAAAAAAATCGATTGGCACATATCGCCGCAGGCACAGAAAACCTGGAGCTTGCAGGCGCTGCCAAAATATTGATGGCAACCGTGAAAGGTGACGTGCATGATATAGGCAAGAACATTGTGGGCGTGGTATTGGGTTGTAATGGATACGACATCATCGACATGGGCGTAATGGTGCCAACCGATAAAATATTGGATACCGCACAAAGGGAAAAAGTGGGCATCATCGGCCTAAGCGGATTGATTACGCCATCGCTGGATGAAATGGTACACGTGGCCAAAGAAATGAAACGCCGCGGCATGAAACAGCCACTGATGATTGGAGGCGCCACTACGAGCCGCATGCATACGGCGGTTAAAATTTCCCCTGAATATGAATTGGGTGTGGTGCACGTTTTGGATGCTAGCCGTAGTGTAACGGTGGCGGGCAGCTTGCTCAATCAAGATTTGAAACTTCCTTTTTTAAATGAATTAAAAGTAGAATATACCAAATTGCGGGAAGGTTTTGCCAATAAAAAAACAAGCAAGGACGTACTTCCATTTGCGGAAGCGCAGAAGAACGTAGCAAAGATGGATTGGGAAAATTTCACGCCGGTAAAACCTAGTTTTTTGGGTACCAAAGTATTTGAGGATTTTTCATTGGAAGAATTGCGTCCATACATTGATTGGAAGCCCTTCTTTATCGCTTGGGAGCTACATGGTTCTTTTCCTGCCATCCTTACCGATAGCGTGGTGGGCGTAGAAGCAACCAAATTATACAACGATGCCAATGCTTTGTTAGATAAAATCATTGCTGAGAAATGGTTGACCGCAAAGGGAGTGGTGGGTTTTTGGGAAGCCAATTCGGTTGCGCCAGATACCATTGAAGTGAAA
>Ga0247739_10000599_pt1 | contig 12729 bp, 21 predicted proteins | sample UWRJL058202B2_FD_180943 | JGI IMG/M metagenome (GOLD analysis project Ga0247739, IMG submission 180943) | Plant litter microbial communities from Arlington Agricultural Research Station in Wisconsin, United States - UWRJ-L058-202B-2 | ecosystem: Environmental > Terrestrial > Plant litter >...
ACCCGTAGAGGTCCAGCGGGATGTTGCCCGAGATGGCGATGTTGCCGGCCTCGCGCGGGAGCGCTCCGTCGTCGATGAACATCGCGACCAGAGCCGCGAAGTCGTCGCCGGTGAGCACCACAGTGTCGAGGTCGAAGCCGAGCCCGAGGTCGCCGCGCTGGGTGCGGATCGCCAGAAGCGCCTGCACGACAGCGCCAGCCGAATCCCACGCACCGCCGGGAGACGCGAAGGTCGACGAGACCACCGATGCGATGACGGCCATCGACACGGTGTCGACGTCACGGATCACGGTGTTCGCGAGCTTGAGCAGGGCGCGGGTTGCCACGCCGCCGCCGCGCTCGGCGATCTTCTCGTCGGTGACGTCGGTCGCGATGCCGCGCTTCACGGCGCGAGCTGCTTCGAGAACGCCTTCCGGCAGGACGACCTTCGGGTACGTCGCTCCCGGGGCCACGAGCTCGGACGCGGACGGTGCGAATATCTCTTCGCCCGTCTCGTAGAACACACCGCCAGCCGAGGCGTCGAGCCGCTCCGTGAGCAGGTAGTCGGAGATGAATCGCATCTGCGAGATCTCCGCCAGCCGACGCGCGACGAGGCGGTTGTTGCCGAGAAGCAGTCGTGCCTGCTCGGCGGTGATCGACCCGACGGGATGCAGGGTCGGGTACGTGTATGAAGCCATGTCGATGTCCCCTTGTCTCAGCAGATCGCTTCGATGATGTCGCCGTCGGCGGCTGCCGCGGTGAGTGCGACGGCGAACCGGTTGGTACCGGCGTCGTCGACCTTGCCTGTGGCGAGAGTGCCGATGGTGGCACCCGCGGCGATCGCCGCGCCGGCCGTGAGCTTGTGGACGGCACCCTTCAGCGGGTACACCGTCACTCGCTCGCCGATGGCCGTGTCGACCGCGGCCACGCCGACCAGCGTCGCGGCGACAGCGTCAGCTCCCGCATGCGCCACGGTGCCAGCGCCCGAGACGATGAGAACCCGGCCGCCGACGACAGCCGCCGACGTCAGGGCCGTGAACGGCTTCCCGCTGTCGAACTTGGGCAGGTAGTCAGCCATCAGGCCACCTCCTCCTTCTTCGGTGTGAACACCGAGTCGTAAAGCACGTCATCGGCGCTTGCGACGCCGTCGGAGTGACCGATCTCGGTCACCGGAACTGTGTTCACGGCCAGCGACGCCAGCAGCGTCACCGTGCCGTCCTCGTTCGCGTCGAGCTGGTCACGCCACGCCTGCTGCGACTTCGGGGCGATGCGCCCTTCCCGCACTGCAGCAGACACGATCGCGTCGCGGCGAGCAGAGATCTGCTCCTCGCGTGCGGTGCGTCCCTGCGCGGCGTCCGACTGCAAGGTCGCGAGAACCTCGGAGTCGATCAGGACGGTGCCCTCAGGCACCGTCGCGGTGTTGGTGTGGCGGGTTGCGAGCGCCTGGTCGAGGGCTGCGAGCAGCGCCTCTCCCGTGGCAGCGGCGTCGGTGATACCGAGCCGATCGCGCAGACCAGCCATCAGGGTGTCGTTGTCCACGACGGTCTCCTTCGGATTGGTTTCCACCGGCTCGGTTGAGCTCGGGGGCTTGGGGCGCGAGGACGATGCCCTCGCGACAAGTCGGAGGGTGAGCGCCGCGTTCTCGGGCTCGTCCTCATCAGGCAACAGCTCGATGTCGTCCTCTCCGACGGTGTCGGTCTCACCGGCGTCGGGGATCACCGCGACTCGGTCAGCGAGACCGAGCTTCATGGCGTCTGATGTGGTCAGCCACGTGTCGTCGGCGAGCAGTTGAGCCCAGTCTTTTTCGCCGGCTTTCGCCGTGTAGATCTCGATGATCGAAGCTTCGAGACCGTCGAGGACATCGGCGGTCTTGCGGAGGTCCGCTGCGTTGCCCCACTCGATCGTCGACGGGGAGTGAATCATCATCTGCGTTCCAGGCGACATCACCGTCTCGTCACACCCGGCGGCGATGAACGATGCCGCGGATGCCGCGAGCCCATCAACGACCGCGGTGACGGTCGCCTTGTGGGCACGGAACATGTTGAGGATCGCGAGCGCTTCGAACACTTCACCGCCGGGTGAGTTGATCCGCAGGATGATCTGCGTCACCTCCTCCGGGAGAGCATCGAGCACTAGGCCGACGTCCTTCGTGGAAATGCCCCAGTACCCGCCCCAGCTGTCGATCGGTCCGTACATCCGGATAGTGGCGATCACGCCCGCACCTGCAGGCGCAGGCATTGTCACGGCGTCGAAGAAGTCCGCCTTCGACTTGGGGAGGGGCTCCCTGCCCCAGTAGCGATTCGCTCGCTTCGCGTCGTTCTTCATGCGTCCTCCTCGGGGACTTCAGATCGTCTGAGGTTGCGGAAGGCGCGCACCACGCGCGCGACGAGGTTCGTCGGCTCCGGATCCGACGCGTCAGCCAGCGCCGCGGCGATCGCGGCGTCGTCCGGCTCGTCCCGCACGGGCAGCCCGTAGCGGTCGCGCATGTACGCCTCGAGAGACGAGTCGACTGTGATCGCCCCAGCCAGAATCAATTCCTTGATCGCGGTCGACGTCGCGGGTTGTCCCGAACCGATCGGTTCGAAGACCAGACGCGGTGCCGGCTCCTCGGGGCCCCAGTTGAGGTCCACGAGGTCTTCGATCACGTGCTGATTGAAGATGTCCGCGATGTGCTGGGCGACGGTGTTGAGCGAGTCGGTGAAGAACCCGCCCAGGACGTCGCTGAGGGCGTATGAGCCCTTGGAGTTGTCGCCGCCGAGGTTCAGGAAGTGCGCCAGGACCGCGCGGGCGATTTGCTCGTCGTGGTAACGGATCGGAGCATCGGTGTCAGGCAGATCGCCCGTCACGCCTTTCAGCTCGAGCTTGGCGCCATTCGGGATGGAGGCGCCCGCGCGGGGACCGGCGCCGAACCCCGTCGCCAGTGCAAGGCCGGCGGCCTTCTCCGACTCCTGCCACTCCCGGATCTTCTCGAGGTCGGTCATGGTGGTCGGGATGGGGGCTCCCTCGTACACCGGTACGCCGAGCCCGTTTCGCTCCACTGTCAGGGCCTGAGCGCGCAGCATGCGGTCCTTCAGCAGCCAGTTCTTATACGCCGTTCGCAGCAGCGACTGGCCGAGCCAGTTCGCGCCCTCCCGGTCGTTCACATATGCGACCAGACGGTCGACCGGGATCCGCACGTCGTTCTTGAGAAGGCCTGACTGGACGATCGCGACGAGTCCACCGTCGATTGCGACCTCGATGTTCGAGATCGTGCGTGGCGGCCGCCACGCCAACTTCGCCAGATGGGCCTTCCCCGGCTCACGCTTGACGTCGTAGACCTGCTCGAAGAATGAGTGGCCGAAGACATGCTCGAGCAGTGCCATCCGAAGGTGCTCCGACCACGAAAAACGGCCGCCTGTGCGGGTCGGAGCCGTCTCCTGGCGACCCTTCACAGGAAGGCCGAGGTCGCCGGCGACGAAGTCGACCACCTCCGGACTCGCCCCGGCCGGGTCAATGACCCATGATGTGGAACGGATCGGTAGCTGGACTGCACGCAGAACGGAGCCGACCTGAGCGTCTTCGCGACGCATGTTGTCGAACACTTCCAGCGAGAGCGGCCAGAGCAGCTCGGGATTCGTCTCGTTCGATTCATCGGCAAGAGTCCCCCACGAGGGGAGGTTCGTAGCTTGGTAGCCGCGCTCTCCAGTCATCGGGTTCCTGCTCTCAGAATCGGGCGGTCGCGAGGTTCACCTCGGACGAGGCTCCATCGATGAGGGTGACCATCGCGGCCTTCGGCGGCGGAGGTGGTGTTGGTGCCGGTGCGGGTGGCTCGAGCAGCTCGAGGCCGTAGAGCGCGTTCGTCTCCGCGACCACACCGGACACGTCGACCGGCATCGAGCCGTGCCGCGACCAAGCCAAGTTCTCGGCGTACTTCGTGACGACGCCACCCTCGACGCCCTGATCGACGTCGGGTTGCTCGACGAGCACGAGGCCGCGATCGCGCACCCGGTCTTTCAGGCGCCCAGTCGCGAGCGCGAACGGGCCGCCCTCGAGCGCGTGCACGATCAGGCCGAGTTTCTGGAGAGGTTCGATGAACTCCATGGCCGGGCAGCCCCGACCCTGAAGCACCACCTCCCGGTGGCCCGACTGCTCGGCGAGCTCCGCCATGTACTCGGGGACCCACATCATGCCGGCCCGCTCGATGCGGACGGTCACGAACGGCTTCGGCTTCCCTGCGTCGTCGACGAGGTCCGTGTACACGGCGCCGGCGATCCAGGTCGTGGATCGGTTCGCGGAGGTGTCTATTCCCCAGACCGTGCGTGACCCCAACGGGATTCGCACCTCGCTGATCGGCACATGCAGGCCCTTCCAGTCCTTCACGTCGATGAACGAATCGACGATCGACGAGACCCATTGGCAGAGAACCTCAGTGCGGTACCCGGCGTCCGTCATGCCGCGGATGTCCGCGAGCGCCGACTCGACGGTCATCGAGCCGTGCCCGATGGACGGGTTCGCTTGGAGGATCCCGTCGACGTCGTCCTTCGCGCAGCCCTCGGGCGCCGACCACTCGAAAAAGCCGAGCGACACGTCGCGGCCGTTCGCGAACTCCTCAGCCGAGGCGACACCCTCGCCGACGTACGTTTCCCAGTCCGCGATGTCGGCGAGCGCCGCGTCGCGCTGCTGGCGGAGAACCACGGCGCCCATGTCGCCGGCGTTGGAGAACCCGACGAGCATCCCGTTCCAGAACGACTTCGATGTCTGCGACACCGCGTTCCAAACAAGCCAGTCCTTCTGCTCCCGCATCTCGTCCATCAGGACCCGCGCGGCAGGCTTCCCTCGTGCGTTTTTACCCGCGCGGATCTCGTAGTGCGCCCGGGAACGGGCGACGATCGACTCCTTGCCGTTCGTGTCCGACACCTTCGCGGTCGCATCCTGCAGCGACTCGATCGCAAGCTCGGCTTCCTCCGCCGTCTCCGGCTTCGGGTCGCACCACAGCTTGACCATGCCCCACGGCTCACGAGCGATGTCGAGGTTCTGCGCGACGCCGACGACCTTGAACTTCAGCGGCGGCACCCGATCCGGGTGACGTGCCGAGTCGACGTACAGCCACCAGGCGGCGAGCACCGACGCGAGTGTCGTCTTCCCCTGCTGGCGAGCGACCAGCACGATGACGCGACGGAAGCGGTACTCGCCGTTCTCGCGCAGCTCGAGGGCGTGAACCAGCAGCCACTTCTGCCACGGGTACAGGTCAATGCCGAGCACTGTCGCCGCAAACAGGATGACCTCGAAGCCGAGCGACGTCGCCGGCGTCAGCTCGCGCAGCGGACGAGTCCACAACCGCGGCTCAGTCCGGCCGACCAGCTTCGGCGCCGACGCTGTCTTGCGAGCTGCGCGGGGACGAGTGGGAGTCGCGGTCGACACAGACGGTGCCTCCTATGTGGTCACGCCGGTATCCCGTGCTCCCGCTTGAACTTGGTGAGGTCGTTCTCCGACGGCGCCGGCGGCGAAGGCTCTTCGGCCTCCGCAACGGGCTTCTTCGGACGACCGACAGGCTTCTTCTCAGCCCGCTCCGCCCGACCCTCGAGGAACCGCTGCAACTTCGTCTGCGCCGAGATCCACGCCGTCATCACACGACCCCCGCCACCGTTATCCAGCTGCTCCGCAAGATCCTTCAACGTCACCACCAGCAGCGCAGCCTCAGGAACCGAATTCAGCCCCGTCGCCCGCAACATCCGCGTCACAGCGTTCCGATACTGCCGATTCGAGCTCGCCATGCCCTCCGACCTCCAGGTGGGGTGAAAAACAGACCAATTTCGACCGGGGAGAGAGGACCACTCCGGGCGGGAGGTGGTCCGTGCCTCGGGTGTTGCTGGATTTTTTCAGCGTTCCCGAGGTGTGGGGGTGGTTAGGACGGTCGGTAGTGGGCTGGGCCGCGTGTACGGCGGTTGATGAGCCATAGGTCTCTGCGGTACAGGCGTCCCCTGCACTGACGGTGGGTAGGGCACCATCCGGTGCTGTGGTGAGGGGTGGGCGGGTAGAGGGTGAGTCCCTTGCCGTTGCGGTGCTGCCATGCCCGGTAGCGGGTGACTAGCCGGTCGAGCATGGTGCGCTCCCTCTAGGGTGATGGGCATGACTGGTCCAGCTAGCACGGATGACCCAGCGTTCTGGGATCTCGTGTCCGATGCGTTGATCCCTGCGAGCGCGATCGTCGTATCGGTGCTGATCGCCGTGCTGCTATTCATGGCTGAGCGACGGAGCTCCGAAGCCGCCCGTCAGCTAGAGCGCCAGGACAAGCTGCTTGAGGAGATCATCGCTAGCCTGGCGTTCTTCGTCTCGGTGAATCCGATCTCGGAGAGTTGGAGATCTGAGTGGCGCCGCCTACGGGCTCAGATCACAATCTTGCAGACACTGCCAATGAAACGGACAAGACTGCTCGGCGACTGGATGGTGCTCGAGGGACAGCTAGGAATGCAGCTGACCACCACCGCCATAGTCACTCTCAATCAATATCCGAGCGCCCCCGAAGACATCCCGCCTGACGTGATCATCTCGACAATGCAACCGTCACATGACTGGGCTGCCTATTGCATCAACTCGATTGCCAGCTGGATGCGCGGCGACGTGAAGGACGAAGCCATCCGCGATCGCATCACCGAACTGTCACCACCAGTCGGGGACGGCCTCACCTAGACCGAGGCTCGGCGCGTGCTTGCCTCGCTGCGTGTTGCACAGCGCGTGGGAGTGGCGGAAGTTCGTCGGGTCCTGCTGCAACTCCGGGTAGTCATCGACCGACTTAGCATGGTCCAGGTTGTGTGACTCGGGGGTGGTGTTCGGTGGGGCCGCATAGTCGATGCGGCCCTTGCACAGCCAGCAGTCCGCCTTCGGGTCACCGGCGGCATCGAGTGCCTTGCCCTCTGCGTAGAACTCGTCACGGAGACGGTGATCCAGACGGGTGTTGGTGCGAGCCATGTCATCCCCTGGGGGCGTGTCAGTTACTCACCGCTTCTCGATGCTGAGTACCGTTCACTCATCACGATCGAGAGGAGGTGAAGAAATGACGAACAACGACAATCCGAGGCACGTAGTGCCGAACGAGAACGGTGGATGGGATGTGAAGGCGCCAGGAGCGCAACGCGCGTCCTCACACCACGACACGCAGAAAGGAGCGATCGACCGGGGCCGGGAGATCATCCGCAATGCAGGTGGTGGTGAACTGAATATCCACGGCACTGATGGTGCAATCCGCGCGAAGGACACGATCCCGAAGGGGAACGATCCTCGCGGTAGCAAGGGTTAGCCCGAAGGGAGCCCGCTCGTTCGTGGGGAAGCGCGGCGGCCGGGCTCTCCCTAACCGGTTGGGCTGAGAGGCGAGAGACGCGCGCGTCATCCCGCCTCTCAGCTTCTTGCAGTGGATGCCAGCAGCTCGCGCCCCATTCGGTCCGCGTGTCGGACGGGTGCCGGCAAGAAGTGGGCGGCCCTCGTGACTCTGCCCGAGGTGAGGGCCGCGGCCGCCGGCGAGAGAGTGCGCCGGGGCAAGCAAAAAGCGCCACGACCCCCGGAGGGTGTGGCGCTTGCCTAGCAAGATCTTATCGCGCGACCACCGACATCGTGGTGTGCATGGGGTTTCAGGGAGTGCGTGTCGGCGACCGCTTGGCGGGGTTCTCGCGGTTGCGGCGGATCGTCTCGGCGATCAGGTCGTCGTGGTCGATGATGACCAGTCCGGAGGTGAGTCGGTGCTTCATGCCGCCGGCTACCCATCGTTCGATGGTGCGTCGGGATCGGTTCATCCGCTTCGCGGCCGCGGTGATCGTGTAATGGGTCTGGTCGGGGATGCGGGTCATGATGCCTGCTCCCAGTCCCTGAGCTGCGAACTCCAGCGGACGTCCGTCCTGAGGGTCGCGATGTGCGCCAGGAGAGCCTCGCCTTTGGTGAACCACTCACCGGTGACCCGGAGGTGGGCGAACTGGACGTGACGGCGGTGCTCGAGGTGCTGGCCTCCGCGTTCGATCGCGAGCACTCGGTCGTGGGGCAAGGCTTGGAGTCGGGAGCGGAGGTTACCGGAAGTGCCGATCTTGATGCGGTCACCGAACTCGATGTAGTAGACCACGTCGAGGCGGGGCTCACGGATGCTGAGGATGGTGGCGATCTCCTCTGGTCTGACATGCGGGGCGGCCAGTCCTTCGACGAAGTCGGTGGTGCAGAAGCCGCAGAATCGGCATTGGCGGCCCCTGGCGCCCGGTGCCATCTCGACTTCTCCGCAGACCGAGCACAGTTGCAGGTCGTCATCGCTCGACTCGTGCTCGGATGCTGTCCGCAGGTGCCATTCGAAGGCGGCTTGGAAGTGCTCGGCGCAAAGGTTCAGAGGTGCGTCGGGGTTCACCTGGTTGGGGCAGTCTTTGCCGTTGCTCAGGATGATTCCGCAGATGCTGGCGAGAGGGGTAGTCCGGTTCATCGGTCGCCTTTCGGGGTTCTAATTTTACGATTCGGGTCTGTTAGGTGGTCGATGGACGCGGGGTGTCGTGGCACCAGCACTCGCAGTGCACACCGCGGCACTTCTCGTGCACGAGCTGGTCGCACTTCTCGCTGAGGATGACGGCAGGATCCGCGGTGCTGATCCACTTCTCGACGAGCGACGGTCGTGGGGTGGGCATCACGGTGCCGCAGTGCTCGCAGTAGATTTCGACGTCCGTGGCTCGCGCTCCGGACCATACGGCGACGACCGCGGCCTCGCTGCAGACCTCACAGACGCGGGGTGAGACTTCTCGTTCCTTGGCGGGGGTGAGGGCGTGGCGGGCTCTGAGTCCCCAGATGAGGTTGGTGATGTCGGCTTGGTACTCGGCGGCGTCGGGGAGGAGGTTGATCTGGGTGTCGTGGTCGAGGAGCCATCCGGACTGACGGCGGATGAGGGTCGCAGCCATGGTGGGGGTGGTGCCTGCTTCGAAGCCGAGCACGGGTGCGTCTGCGTAGCCGAGGCTCTGGTGGGAGTCGCCGAAGTTGCGGAGCGCCTTGGGGGCGGCTGCTGGTTCGAAGGTGATCCATCTGGCGAAGTGTGTGCGCCAGTCGATGAGGCGGACGTAGAGCTCGTCGGCGTCGTCGGCGATGGTTGTCAGGAGCGGGGTGGCCATGACTCTGAACTCGATGCCGGGTTCGGTGCGGCCGTCGGTGAGGTGCAGTTTCGCTCTCAGGTGCTGGGCGAGCTCAGGAGCTTGCCCGAGGGCCTTCCGGGTTCGGAGCGCGCGCAGGCGGGCCTCGGCTTCCTCTTCGGTTTCCTCTGTGCCGAAGATGGCGCGGAGGAGTCGTTCTTCGGAGTTCATGGGTTTCTCCTGGTGGGCGGTGGGGAAGCTGCAACCGATGCCCGGGCAGACCGGGGCTTCCCCACCGCAGTCGGTTTGGTCAGCACGCCGACGGTGGCCACGAGACCGCCAGCGGCGAGCAGGATCGCGAAGGCGGCCACGACGCCGGCGACGGTCATTGTTCGGCTCCCGCCGGACGATCCCTCGGTTGTTCGGCGGGCGTGCCGAGATTGTCAGCGGCGAACTTGGCCTTAGCCGCGCGCACGATGGAGGCGAAGGCGGCATGGTCTTTCTCGTCCCAATCACCGGATGCCTGCACGCGCACGGGCTCCCCGTCCACCTCGACCACCCGGCATTCGTCGCTCATGCCATCACCAGTACGCCAGCGAATGGCTCGACGCCCTCAGGCCGATTCTTGTGCCGAAGCCATGCCTCGTCGTCGGGCATCTCGGCGCTCAGTGGTTCCCACCACCAGTCCTCGCGTGGCTCGCATGTGAGCGGGCCGAACTCAGCGTTATCGGCGGTAACGCCCTGCTCACCCCAGAGCGCTCGAACTGCCTTGCGGGCTTCGTCCGGGTCGAGGGTGCCCTCGACCATCCAGCGGTTGCCGTCCTCGCCGAGGTCGTATGCGTTGATCATTTGCCGTCCCCTTCCGAAGGAACCTGAGATTCCTCGGGGTGCGGCTCAGTAAAGTCCCACAGGTCGCTGACGGCAGCGCCATGATCGCGCGCAAGGTTCAGGATGGCCGCGTAGTCTTGCTCGTCATCGAAGTAGTGGTCCTGCTTCGTCACCGGGTCAGCGAAGTGCCAGCGCGGGCCGTCGTATCCCCATGAGCCGTAGGCGACATAGTTGCTGCCGTCAGGGCGCGTCTTCGGGACGCCGGACAGCACGCTCATTTCGACCCCGATGCGTGCCAAGCGAGATGAGTCGAGTTCGACCATCCGAGCGCCAGGAACAACGCGCCGCATTGCCCGCAGATGATGATGCTGTCGAGCAGGGCGAGCGAAAGCTTCGTGTCCTTACGCTCTGGTCCTACACCGCTAGTCGTTGCCATTGGATACTCCTTCTTTGGTCGGAAGATCGGGTGTTGATTGGCGGGTGGACCGCCAATTGCCGTAGACGCGGATGAACGGCAAGAACCGGCGCTCACCGCCCCACTCCGGCTGATTCGTATAGCCGCCTGTCGCGCCTGGAACCCAGCGCAGGACCGGCTTAGCGATCCACTCGGGCACGATGACGTACAGCCGACCGCGGCCGAGGGCCCAAATCCCGCGGCTCACTGGTCGCCCCCTGTAGTCGAAGTGGGGCGGGGAACGTGCTCGAACGAGCCACCCCATCGGAGCGGGCGGTCGTCACCAAGTACGCCGCAGTGCGGGCACCTCCACACCGAGCAGTCCGAGTAGCGCTGCACGATCTCGACGGGACCGGCGTCATGAACCTGGCCGCACCACTTGCAGCGCATCGGGTAGCCCATACCGGACACGTCCACGCGCTCGATGATCGTCATCGAGCCGTCTGCGTTCTCACGGAAGGTCACGAGATCATCGATGTTGTCGCTCACAGTTCGCCTCCGGTGCTGCTGGAATCTGATGGTGTCGGCGCGGTGGAACCAATACGGCTGACCGGCTCAAAGTCGAAGCCCGGCACGTGCGCGGCATCCCGCGCGCTGAAGTCTTCGGCGGCGATCCGGTCGGCCTCATCCGCGGCCGCCGCGATCTCCCGCGCGAACTGCCGAGCCTCGTCCGGCGTGTATGCGACGAGCTTCTTGTGCTGCCACACGGATACCGCGAAGTCGTCGTTCATGTCCGCCCGGGCGATCTCCTGCTTGCTGTGGATGGCCATCAGTCGCCCGCCTTCGGGAGGCCGGCGTCGACGGCCGCCATCATCAGCGCGCCTGCCTTCACCAGGTTCCGGTCGACGTCGACGGTCGGCTTCCAGAACTCCGACCTCCACGGCCACAGCTCTCCCGCGGCGGCGAGGGTCGCCGGGGTCAGCAGGTGACCGGGTGTGTGGTCCAGAGCGAGCGCTTGCCGCTGGTAGCAGAGGGCAGCCTGCCGCAGCTGCTTGCCCTTCCCCCGGTCACTGTCGAGGGTGTGGCCCTCCTCGCCGATCTGGCGGACACGCTCCGTTTCGATCTGCGGGCGGAGGCGGTCGTACTGCTCGTGGAGCCATATCTTGATTGCGCTGGTCATGGTGTCTCTCTTCTCTCGGGTTGGGCCGGCTGGGTTAGCCGACTTCGCTTTCATCGATGAGCGCTGTGGGGCTCCATCGGTAGTTGGCGCGCGCGAACTGGCCTTGGAAGTCGAGGGTGAAGCGGCCCGTCTCCCCGTGCCGGTTCTTCGCGACGATCATCACCAGGTCATGGGGTTTCTTCTCCCGATCCCGGTGCAGCAGGATGATCTGGTCGGCGTCGTTCTCCATGTCGCCCGACTCCCGCAAGTCCTCCATCGTCGGAAGATCCCCGCGGCGCTTTCCGCCACGCTTCAGCTGCGCAGCGGCGATGACCACCACGTTCAGGTCCTTCGCGAGCTGCTTCAGCGCACGCGACACCGCACCGAGTTCCTGCTGCCGTGACCGGCCCTGAGCGGCGTCCGTTCCGATGAGCTGGAGGTAGTCGACGGCGATGCACACCAGATCCCCGCCACGAGCCACAGCGCGGGCGTGAGCTCGGATCTCCGCCACCGTCACCGCCGCGGTGGCGTCGATGTACAGCGGCGCGCCCTGGATGGCCTTCTTCGCCTCACCGATGCGCTTCAGGTCGTCGACGTGCAGAGTCCTGTCCCGGAGGTGCTTCTGGTGGACCGGCCCGTACTGGGCGATCAGGCGCAACCCGATCTCCTGCTCCGACATCTCGAGCGATGAGAACGCCACCAGCCCTTGGTGGGCGAGGCGGGTGGCGATCTGCACCAGCACCACCGACTTGCCGTCCGACGGTCGGCCGCCGACGATCACGAAGTGCCCGCGGGTGAACCCGCCGATCAGCCGGTCGAGGGCCTCCCACGGGGACGGCATGTACGTCGGCTTCTCACCGAGGGAGTCGATGATGTCGGGCAGCAGGTCACCGATCGGCCGCAACTGCACCCGCCGCCCGGACGGGACCGCGTCGAGTTCCTGCCGAGCCCGCTCGAGCAGCTCGTCGACGTCGCCCTCGGACGCTTGGCCCATGGCGACAATCCGCTGCCCGGCCGCGGTCATCCGCCGCTTCACCGCTTTCTCGTGAACGATGTGCGCGTAGTAGCCCGCATTCGAAGCGGTCCGCACCAACGCGGTCAGCTGGTGGAGGTAGACGGCGCCGCCGGCGTTCCGGATCTCCCCGCTGCGGGTGAGCTCGTCCGACACCGCGATGACGTCGGTGGGCAGGCGGCGGGCGTGCAACGACACGATGGTCTTGGCGATGAGGGCGTGCTTCGGTGACCAGAAGTCCGACGGCACCAACTCGTCGGTGACATCGTCGATGACGCGGGCGTCGAGCATCATCG
>Ga0247739_10000600_pt1 | contig 12725 bp, 9 predicted proteins | sample UWRJL058202B2_FD_180943 | JGI IMG/M metagenome (GOLD analysis project Ga0247739, IMG submission 180943) | Plant litter microbial communities from Arlington Agricultural Research Station in Wisconsin, United States - UWRJ-L058-202B-2 | ecosystem: Environmental > Terrestrial > Plant litter >...
TGCTCGAACATCAGCTTGGCCTGCAGGTCGCCGGTCAGCGCGACTCCACCGAACCCCACGATCGCGACGACCGCGCCGATACGCAGGCTGCGGATCCACACCGAGTGGTCGGCCTTGTCGCGGCTGCGGAGGCTCACACTCTCGCCCACGATGACCTTGCCCCGAGCATCCACGCTGTCGATGCCATCGCGACGACGCTGCCACAGCTGGTACCAGGAGATGCCGACCAGGAAGCCAGCGCCGACCGCGAGAGCGCCGAAGAGCGTGTGCGAGTAGGCGGTGAGCGCGGTGTTGTTGGTGAGGACCGCCCAGATGTCGGTCATCACCGGGCGACCGTCGACGAGCTCAACGCCGACCGGGTGCTGCATCCACGAGTTGGCCACGATGATGAAGAACGCACTGACGATGCTGCCGGCGACGGCGATCCACAGCGTCGCGAGGTGCACCTTCTTCGGGAGTCGGCTCCAGCCGAAGATCCACAGCCCGAGGAAGGTCGACTCGAAGAAGAAGGCGAGCAGGCCCTCCATGGCGAGAGGGGCGCCGAAGACGTCACCCACGAATCGGGCGTACTCGCTCCAGGCCATGCCGAACTGGAACTCCTGCACGAGCCCGGTGGCCACGCCGACGATGAAGTTGATCAGGTAGAGCTTGCCCCAGAACTTGGTCATGCGCAGGTAACGGTCGTCGCCGGTGCGCACCCACATGGTCTGCATGATGGCGACGAGCGGGCCGAGGCCGAGGGTCAGCGGCACCATGACGAAGTGGTACACGGTGGTGATGCCGAACTGCCAGCGGGCGATCTCGAGCGGATCCATCAGACCAAACCTTCCGGAGTGTGCGTGCGTGCTCGGACCACCCTTCCGGCACGTCGCGACCGGGAGTAGGGCCCTTGGTCCCTTGCGCATTTCTACGGCGCGTAGAACTATTTCTACAATACCGTAGAAGGATCTTCTACGCAGGGTAGAATTGCGATATGGCAACTCTCGGCGAGCTGGAACGCTCGATCATGGACATCCTCTGGGCGTCGGACGATTCCCTGTCCGCGTACGACCTGCAGGAGTCCCTCGCCGACCGCAAGCTCGCGCCCACCACCATCCTCACCGTGCTGTCGCGGTTGGAGAAGAAGGGCTTCGTGGCCCGGTCTCGGGATGCCCGTCCGCATCGTTACACCGCCGCGGCCAGCCGCGAGGAGCACATGGCTGACCTCATGCACGAGGTGCTCGGCGGCGCGTCGGATCGCACCGCGGTGCTCGAGCGGTTCGTCGGCCAGGTCAGCCCCGAAGAGGCCGAGACCCTGCGCAGGATGCTCGCCGGCCGGTAGATGATCGCCCCGATCGCCCTGGCGATTCTCGCCTTCGCTCTCGCCTGGCCCGTTCCGGTGATCCTGGCGCGGGCAGCGTGGCCGAGCCGTTCGCCTGCAGTGGCCCTGGTGCTCTGGCAGGCGATCGCGATCGCCGGCGGTCTCTCGATGATCGGCGCGCTGCTCACCTTCGCGGTGGGAGATGACCTCGTATCGGGCCTGATGGGGCTCGCGGCAGGCGCGACCCTCGACCTGCCCCACGCCCTCGCGCTCGCCGCGGCGGCGCTGCTGACGGTGCACCTGCTACTCAATCTCGGCCTGACGGTCGTGCGGGCCGAGCGGCAACGTCGACGTCATGCCCAACTGGTGTCGCTGCTGAGCGCGCCGATGGCCGAGCCGGCCGGCGCCCGACTCATCGACAGCCCCGCCCCCGTCGCCTATTGCCTTCCGGGCGCGATGGGTTCGGTCACGGTGGTCTCGGCCGGCCTGGTCGACCTGCTCACCCCCGACGAACTCGCCGCCGTCATCGAGCACGAGCGCGCCCACGCGAGTCAACGCCATGACGTCGTGCTCGTGCTGTTCCGCGCCTGGCACTCCTCGCTGCCGTGGTTCCCCATCGCCTTCCGGGCCCAGCGCGAGGTCGGGCTGCTGATCGAGATGCTTGCCGACGACCGTGCGCGTCGGGTGGCAGACGACGCGGTGCTCGCGCGGGCGATCATGCTCGTGGGAGCGGGCGGTCAGTCATCCGACGATCCGGATTGGGAGGCGGGGCCATCCATCGGCGACCTCACCGCGCGCATCACCCGCCTCGGCACCGCGCCACTGCCTCGCATCGCGCAGGCCGCGGTCGTCGCGCTGGCGCTCGCGCTGCTCGCCGTGCCGACCGCGCTGCTGCTGACGGCGGGAGAGACCCTCGATTCGGGACTTGACCATCACCCCCGGGTATTCCCGGCAGCAGCGGTTGTCGACTACCAGCTGGGCGGCTCGTACGACCCGCCGCAGGGGGTCACCGTCGTGACGCGTGACAGCACCTCGACGCCAGCCGCGGGCCTGTACTCCATCTGCTACGTCAACGGTTTCCAGACCCAGCCAGGGGTGAGCTGGCCCGACTCGCTGGTGTTGCTCGACGCGGCGGGTGACCCTCTCATTGACGCGAACTGGCCGGACGAGAACATCATCGACATCTCCACCGACGCGAAGCGGCAGGCCGCGGCCGACCGACAGTCCGCCGCGATCGACGCCTGCTCCGACTCCGGGTTCGATGCGGTCGAGTTCGACAATCTCGACTCCTACTCGCGGTCAGAGGGCATGCTCGGTATGGAGGATGCCGTCGCCTTTGCCTCGGTGCTCGTCGAGCGCGCGCATGACAGGGGGCTCGCGACCGGCCAGAAGAACACCGGCGAGCTCGGCACGCGAGGGCGCGACGAGATCGGCTTCGACTTCGCCGTGGTGGAGGAGTGCGACCAGTTCGCCGAGTGCGACTCCTTCACGGACGTCTATGGCGACGCCGTGATCGACATCGAGTACTCCGATGACCTGCGGCGACCGTTCGCCGAGGTCTGCGCCGACCCGTCAACGCCGGCATCGACAACCCTCAGAGATCGAGACCTCGTCGCCGTCGGTGAACCCGGGTACGTGTTCGAGCACTGCTAGCGGCATTCCCCGGCGGCTCGCGACCGCCATGCCGAGGGCGAGGCCGACAATTGGCGGCTACAGTTCCGACAGTGGGCCGGTGCCTCCGGGCTCGCGGGGCGAACATAATCGTGGCTAAGCCCCCTGCGTCGAACAGACACGCAAAGGATCAATGTTGCTCACTCTGCTACCGGCATCGCACCTCACCCCCGTCGATGGTCAAGTGGTCGTCAGTTACACGCCAGGGCGCGCCTCAGCAGACCTTTCGGTGCGCTCAGACATAGCTGTCGGGGTTCCCAGATGGATCGACCGCGCTGAGGAATGACACATTCCGCTCGCTCATCGCGCGGCGTCGGTCCTTCGACGACGCATGAACACGAAAGGCACTACCCGATGCTCGACACATCACGACGACGTGGTCTGACTGGGGCGTACATCGCGTCAGCAGCTGGCCTCGCAATCACACTGGCGCTCGCCGGCTGCACCAGCGGCGGGGCAGCCAGCACCAAGAAGGACTCGTACTACTCGGGCATCGAGATCGCGTACGTCTCGGGCCCCCTGAGTGACTCCTTCTTCCCCCCGATGTACAACGGGGCCATGCAGGCCTCGGAGGATCTGGGAGTGAAGGTGACTTGGATCCCGATCGACGAAGCCGACATCGAACGCACTTCAGTCACGACGATGGAAACGGCCATCGCGTCTAAGCCCGACGCGATCGTTGTAGGGTCGTTCGTTCCGAGCGCCGTGGATCCCCTGATCCAGAAGGCTGTCGACCAGGGCATTCCGGTGTACGTGAGCCAGTCGGGCCAGTCCAGTTGGGAATCCACCGGAGCCTTCGGCTTCATCGGGCAAGACGGTGTCGCATCCGGTACGAAGGCGGGGGCCAAGCTGGCTGGCAATGGCGCTAAGTCAGTGCTTTGCGTCATCAACGTGCCGGGCAACCCCTACCTCGCGCAACTGTGCGACGGAGTGGCCGCAGGTGTCCAGAGCGAGGGCGGAACGTCCGAGGTGCTCAACATCCCGACCGCCGACTCGACCGACCCCACGAAGGTGACGGCGGATATTGGCGCATACCTCAAGACCCACGCCAACATCGACGGAGTCTTCGCGTTGAACGCCGCTGTCGGGACTTACGCAATCTCCGCTGCAGAATCCGCCGCTCCTGACCGCGAAATCCACATCGCCACCCTCGCGCTGTCAGCGGTGGGCTTGGACGACGTCAAGTCAGGAAAGCTCGACTTCGTTGTCAGCGAGCAGCCGTACCTCGACGGTTACCTGGGTGTGCTGTTCGCCGTCCAGTACGTCAAGTTCGGGCTGTCTCCGATCGGTCAGGTCAACACGGGCCCCCTCTTCATCGACAAGACCAACATCGAGAGCATCCTGAAGATCGCGGCTGACTACCCCGGCGTGCTCGGCTCGAGCTAGCGCACGGCACCCTGACCGACGATGACGAAGGAAACCCTGATGACAAACGCCGACCTGATCGCTGATAAGCCCCCAGCAGTCGCTCCCCGCACATCAACCCCTGCCTCGAGCCGGTTGAACAGCAGGATCCGGTCGCTCTTGGGGCGTCCTGAAGCTGGTGGTGCGATCACCGTCGTGGTCATCTATGTCTTCTTCGCAATCGTCGGTCAGGAGGGCGGCTTCACCACCCTCGATGCAACAGCGAGCTGGCTGTCGAACGCGGCGGAACTCGGAATCATCGCGATCCCGCTGGGCCTGCTGATGATCGCCGGCGAGTTCGACCTCTCGGTCGGGACAGTGGTGGGAGCGACGTCGATCACGGTGGCGATCGTCACCGGGTACTTCGACATGTCGCCATGGCTCGGCATCGGCATCGCGGCAGTCATTGGGATACTGGTGGGGCTCGTGAACGGGATCATCGTGGTGCGAACCAAGTTGCCGTCCTTCATCGTGACCCTGGCGATGATGCTCATCCTCGCGGGGCTCGCGATTTTCGTCTCAAGCAGCATCACGGGCGCCGCAAGCATCTCGGCGGCACCCACGGGAGCGGCGAAAGACATATTCGCGGGGGAGTGGAATGGCTTCGGAACATCTATCGTCTTCTGCGGTGTGTTGCTCGTGATCGCGACGGTGATGCTGCAGAAGACCCGGTTCGGCAACTGGATCTACGCCACTGGCGGTAACGAGTCGACTGCGCGGATGATGGGTGTCCCGACGGCACGCGTCAAGATACTGCTCTTTATCGGGTCATCGCTGGGTGCGGTGCTCGTCGGAGTCATCCAGACCCTGACCTTCTCCAACGGCAGCATCTCGCTCGGTAGTCAGTACGTATTTACGGGCATCGCCGCCGCCGTGATCGGCGGTGTGCTGCTGACCGGCGGGTTCGGATCGGCGATCGGTGCTGTCTTCGGCGCATTAACGTACGGGATCGTTTCACTCGGGGTGTTCTATCTCGGGTGGGACGCCAATCTCACCCAGCTGTTCATCGGGATCCTGATCCTGGTGGCGGTCTTCCTCAACTCCCGACTTCGACGACTGGCGGTAGGCCGTTCATGAGCACGCAACCGATCATCGAGTTCCGAAACGTCTCGAAGCATTACAGCGGGGTCGATGCCGTGGTGGGGCTCAGCTTCACCTTGGTTCCGGGCGAGGTAACCTGCCTGCTCGGGGAGAACGGCGCGGGTAAGTCCACGGTCATCAAGATGCTGACGGGGCTCGAAACGCCGACAGCTGGCACGGTGCTCGTCGACGGCAAGGAGACCCAATTCTCGACCCCGCGCGAAGCTCGCGCAGCCGGAATCTCGACGGTCTATCAAGAGGTGGGGACACTCCCGCTGATGAGCGTTGGCCGCAACTTCGTTCTAGGCGCGGAGCCGCTGAAGGGCTTCGGCCCGTTCAAGTTCCTTGACATTGCGAAGGCAAACCGGATCGCCCTCGACGAGATGCGCAAACTCGGTATCGCGCGGGTGACGAACGGCAACCAGCTCGTGGGTACTCTCTCGGGTGGAGAGCGCCAGGCACTCGCGATCGGCAGGGCAACCTACTTCGGAGCGAGGGTACTGGTGCTGGATGAACCGACCGCCGCCCTTGGCCTCCGCGAGTCGGCGACTGTACTGCGGCTGATCGAGAAGGTGCGAGACAGCGGCATCGCCGTACTCTTTATCACTCACAACGGCTATCACGCCCACGCGACGGGAGACAACTTCGTAGTCCTCCGTCGCGGCGCCAACGTCGCACAGTTCTCCCGCGGAGATCGTACAGTCGGCGAGATCATGGAACTGATGTCGGGCGGGGAGGAGCTGGCGAGGCTCCTGACGTCGGGCGAACCACTGGCGGCTGACTAGGCATCCCGCAGGGTTAGTATCGCGATTAGAGCAAACGACGTCGTTCTCGGGTTGGCATCGGCGGTCTGCTGAGACAGGGGACGCACAGTGGAAGGGCTGCTCAAGCGAATCTCGGCCGAGGGCTCGGAGGCTGAGAACGCTCTTCGCGTCGTGGCGTTCTTCGACGAGTTGGTGGGACATCGGAGCGCTCTCGATGCGCTCGTGCGTTCGACAGCGCGTCTGATCGGCGCGCCCGCAGGTTATGAGAGCCAGTCGGGCGGATCCTCGTGGAGCTTCGATTCGATCGGAAGGCCCTACGGCACGGCCACCCCTCCCGGTGCGCGGAGGCAGCGCGTGTCCGTCGAGCGTGGTTTTAGCGGGGTCGCGTGGATCCTGCCGGATACGTCCAACCATGCTCTTGCCGATCTCGTGCTGGAACGGATGGCTCTCTCAGCGGCTATCGTGCTTGGGCGCGACACGGGCGAGGGCGCTCACGCGGAGGAGACGTCGTTGTCTCGACTACTCGACAGCCGCAACTCGGTCGACGATCGCAGGCTCGACGCCCAACTGCTTGGATTTCGATCGTCCTGGAAGGTTCGTGTCGTTGTCGCCAGCGGCGTGTCCGAGAAGGGTTTGGCGTCCCAACTGGCGAGCTGGTCCCGCGCAATCGGTTTGAGGTCCACTGTTCCCACCTTCGAGGGCGGCATGGGCATCGCCATGATCCACGACACCGGGCAGTGGCGGTCGGAGGACTTGGCCGGGTGGGGCGGCCTCATCGGGGTCGGGGCGAGCGAGCCGGTCGAGGATGCCTACATGTCACTCGACACGGCGCGCTTGGCACTTCGACTGTGCTCGGCTGAGCTGGGGCCCGCGATCGCGGACTACTCGAGACTGGGTCCGCTGAGATTTCTGGCCAGCGTGTCGCCATCCGAGGCAATGCGAGATGACACCGTCAGGCAGCTTGTGACCCTGTTCGAATCAGACAGCGGGAGGGCGGAGCTTCTGGCACTCGATGCGTTCTGCCGCAACACCAGCCTTCGAACCGCGGCGGTCGAATTGAACCTCCACCACTCGTCGCTTGCAAACCGGCTTGAGAACGTGACGCGAAAGCTCGGCCGCGATGTCTCCGACCCGAACGAGCGGTTCTCCTTGGCGCTGTCGCTCCAGTTGCTGCGAGTCGCTCGGGCTGTGTGACATCGCCAAGCGTCGGAGCAACTTCCACCATTTCGCTGATGTCCCACGCGCCGGTCGGCTGAGAAGATCTGACAGGGACATGCCAGGTCGTTGTCCTTTGGCCCTCGAGGAAGATGGACTGACGACGGTGATGGATCCTGAGCTCGCTGCGGCGAGCGTTCTACTCGAACGCGTCGACGTGATGGACCAGGTGAACGCCCGCGCGAACATGGAGACCCTGCGGCAAGGGGGCTCCTCGGCCGCGGTTCTCACCGCGGGCCGTGTCGAGTTCGAGGACCGCGTGGTGAGCGGGAGCAGCGATTTCCGAGTGCGCATTTACACCCCCAAGAACCGCGAGGGAATCCTGCCCCTCGTCATGTTCTTTCACGGCGGCGCGTTCGTCATGGGCGATCTCGAGTCCGAGCACTCACGCTGCCTCCGTTACGCAGCCGACGCGGGATGTGTGGTGGTGTCGGTGGACTATCGCCTGGCTCCGGAGCATCCTTTTCCCGCTGGACTGGAGGATTGCTTCAGCGCTCTGCAGTGGGCGATTCACGCCGCGGACGACCTCGGAATCGACGTGCGACGGGTAGCGGTCTCAGGAACCAGCGCGGGCGGCGCACTGGCGGCGGGGGTCGCGCAGGTTACTCGGGATCGGGGTGGACCCGACCTCGCACTCCAGATGCTCATATACCCGGTGCTCGACGATCGGATGGTCACCGACTCGATGGCAAGATTCTCGGATACTCCCGTCTGGGACAGCAGGAACACAGTATCGATGTGGACACAATACGGAGGAGGGCAGCCTCCGCAGGGCAAGTACGCTGCACCTGGCCGCCTCGACGACCTGACTGGGCTTCCGACCACGTGTCTGATCGTCGCCGGGTATGACCCCCTGCGTGATGAGGCCCTGAGGTATGCCGAAGCGCTGCTGGCTGCCGGCGTCCAGACCGAGGTGCACCTGATCTCGGCCGCGTACCACGGGTTCGATCAGGTGGTCCCCGACGCCGAGATCTCACGCCGGTCCGTCGACGAGCAGGTCTACTGGATTCGCCAGTTCCTCCGACCATAGGTCGGTTCACCGTCAGCGGCGCCGGGGTACCAACCGTTCGAGTTGGGTGACGTGTGCGGGGGTGAGTTCTTCGATGGAGGCGACTTCGAGCAGGCGCATGGTGCGAGTCACCTGGTCGGAGAGGATCTGGATGGCGCGGTCGACGCCCTCGCGCCCGCCGGCCATGAGGCCGTAGAGGTAGGCGCGCCCGATGAGGGTGAACTTGGCGCCGAGGGCGATGGAGGCGACGATGTCGGCGCCGTTCATGATGCCGGTGTCGACCATCACCTCAGTGTCCTTGCCGACCTCGCGGACGACCTCGGGCAGCAGATGGAAGGGGATGGGTGCCCGGTCGAGCTGGCGGCCACCGTGGTTGGAGAGCAGGATGCCGTCGACGCCGAGGTCGGCCAGGCGTTTGGAGTCCTGTAGGTTCTGCACACCCTTGATGACGATGCGGCCGGGCCACATGTCGCGGATCAGGGCGAGGTCGTCGTAGTTGATCGAGGGGTCCATCGCAGAGTCGAGCAGCTCGCCGACGGTGCCGCCGGTGGCGGACAACGAGGCGAACTCGAGCGGCGGTGTCGTCAGGAAGTCGAACCACCACCACGGCCGGGGGATCGCGTTGAGGATCGTGCCGGCCGTCAGCTGCGGTGGGATGGAGAAACCGTTGCGCTTGTCCCGCAGCCGGGCTCCCGCGATCGGGGTGTCGACGGTGAACATGAGCGTGTCGAACCCGGCGGCAGCCGCACGCTCGACGAGACCGTACGAGATGTCGCGATTGCGCATGACGTAGAGCTGGAACCAGTTGCGCCCGTTCGGGTTCGCCGCTTTGACCGACTCGATCGACGAGGTCCCGAGGGTGGAGAGGGTGAACGGGATGCCCGCCGCCGCCGCCGCGGATGCCCCCGCAATCTCACCCTCGGTCTGCATGAGACGGGTGAACCCGGTTGGAGCGATCCCGAACGGCATCGCCGAGGTGCCGCCGAGCACGGTCGTCGTGGTGTCGACGATGGAGACATCCCGAAGGATTGAGGGGTGGAACTCGACGTCTTCGAACGCCTGCCGCGCCCGGGCCAACGACAACTCGCCCTCGGCGGCCCCGTCGGTGTAGTCGAACGCCGCTTTTGGGGTGCGCCGTTTCGCGATCGCCTTCAGGTCGTAGATGGTGAGCGCGCCGTCGAGCCGACGCTTCTTCGCGTTCAGCTCGGGCTTCTTGAACTGCATGAGTTCGAGAAGCGCTTTGGCGTTCGGGATACTGCGCTTAACCATGGGGTGTCCTGTCCAGGTGCTCGAGGAGGGCGTCGCGGGACCCAACGATGTGCTGACGGGTGAGGTCGGCGGCGACAACGGAGTCGCCCAACACGATGGCATCCAGAATTTTTTGGTGCTGGTGGTTGATCTGGGCGGGGGTGAGCAGCTGGGCGGCTTGCACCTGCCCGATGCACAGCTCGATCTCGCCCATGAGCTGGGAGTGCATTCGGGTGAGGCGGCTGCTCGATTGGCCCGCAACCAGCGAACGGTGGAACGCGATATCGTGCTCGGCGAAGTTGTCGCTGGCGCCGAGAGCGCGATGGGCTACGAGGGCGGCCGCCGGAATCGACTGCAGCGCCGAGACGGCCGCGGCCTCCAGGAGCGCTCGATTATCGAACAGGTCGACGATGTCGTCACGGCTGAGCACCGGCACACGGGCCGCCCGATGAGCCTCACGTCGCAGCAGCCCGTCGGCGACGAGCTTGTCGATAGCCAGCCGCGCCGTCGGCCGCGCGACCCCGAATCTCAGGGCAACCGCGCTTTCGGTGATGGATGCGCCGGGAGGATCGGTCTGATTCAGGATGCTCGCACGGAGGTCAGTGGCAATCGCGGACGGCAGCACGGCACTGGTTTTAATCGACATACCGCCTCCATTGGATTGTCTGACAATCTAACAGATCGCTAGACAATGGTCCACCATCTTTCGGCTTCCACCGCAGTATGCCTGAGCGGGTACATATCTCGGGACAGACCTGCTCCGAAAAAACCGGTGGCGTGAAAGCGGTTTCTCCGATAACTTGCGAAAGAACCATCGGCTACGACGGCGTACTCGAACAACGGAGAACTACCCCACATGCACGTTGCTCCTCATCCCTCCCCCGCGCCATTCGGGCGCCGACGCCTCGCCTCCAGCGCGGCCCTCACCCTCACCACGGCTGTGCTGCTCTCAACTCTCGTTCCCGCAGCCGCGAACTCCGCACAGCCGACGTCTCCGCCAGAGTCCCTGACGTCGGCCTTCACGCCGGCCAACGGTGACGGCACATCGGCTATCGCCGTCGATGGCCTGCTCGACGCTGGCTACCCGACGGGAGGAGCAGCCATCGACAACGCCAAGGATGCGGCGGCGACCGCCGATATCGTCACGTCAACGGCAGGCACCCTGCGATCGGCCTGGGACGGCAGCGTGCTCTACCTGTTTGTCGATGTTGCGGACACCACACCCTCCTACAACGCCACCCTCCCGGCCTGGGGCGCCAGCTCCGCAACCAACTTCGACGGCGTGGAGTTCGCCGTCGACTTCTGGAATGACAAGGTCGACAAGTTCCAGGACGACGACGGTCTATTCACCATCTCGCGTGATGGCAAGCTCACCTACGTTCCGAATGCTGGCGTGATCAACCACCAGTCGGTACACGCATTCCGCGACGGCCGGGAGTACACCGACCGCATCCGCGACTTCGCGGTCACCGACACGGCGACCGGGTACTCGGTCGAGCTCGCCTTCCAGCTCGGCGGAGCGAACCTCACGAACGGCACGTCTCTCGGCATCGACGCGATGATCGGCGATTCGACGGCAACGGGCGCAGCGCGCAGCGCGCGCGTGTACTGGAGCCACCAGGACAACGCGTACCCCGCGAGCAGCCAGGATCACCCCGTCGACTGGGGCAACGTCACCCTTGGGGGGTGGAACGGCACAGATCGCTTCGCATTCAACGACTGGAGCCTGACCAACCCGATGGAGTGGGCGAGGTCCATCAGGCTCGTGAAGGGGGTGTGGACCGCCTCGACTCAGGCCGAACTCGACGCTGCGCTGGCGAACGGAGACGCCGTTCTCTCCCAGATCGGCTCCGCGACGGATGCCGCAGCTCAGGCTGCCATCGACGCCGCAGCCACGCGGGTTCGAGCTGCGATCGCGGGTCTTCGGTGGGCCGACAGCACGTATCCCGACCCGATGGACCTCCCATCGCAGCTCACCCTTCCCGACCCGTGGACCTTCTTCGACGGCTCGCCCGTCGAGTCGCCTGACGACTGGTGGGGCACCGAGGGGCGCCGGGCCGAGCTGCTCGACCTCGCGCAGTTCTATGAGTACGGCTACAAGCCCAGTGCGCCCGACGCCTTCACGGTGACCGGGATCCGCGAGGTCCCTGCCAGCCCCGGCCTGTGCTTCGGCACGTTCTGCTTCATCCCGCCGTCGCCCGCGCACCCTGCGATCGACGTGTCGATCAGCTATGACGGCATCACCGCTCCGATGTCCTTCGACCTGTTCGTGCCAAGTGCGGACGAGCGCGCGGCATCCGGTCACGCTGACGGACCGGTGCCGGTTGTGCTGAGCTTCGGCGGGTACATCCCGGAATACACGGCTGCCGGATACGCCGTGCTGAACGTCCCGACATCCGTCACCACCGATGACCGCAACGCTCCGTGGACGACCCGCTCGGGCACTTTCCGCACCTTCTTCCCGTACAGCCGCGACGGCGACACCGACGAGGTGAGCAACGAGATGGCCGCGGCCTGGGGAGCATCCCGTGCCATTGACGCCCTCGAGCTGGTAGTCGACGGAGGCACCCCGCTTCTCTCGCTGGGAGCCGCGAACGAAATCGTCTCGGCTGATGACCTTGTCGTTACCGGATTCTCCATCAACGGCAAGTACGCGTTCGTCTCCGGCGTGTTCGACGATCGCATCGACGTCACCATCCCGAGCGCGGCCGGGGCCACCGGCCCCGCCCCGTACCGTTACGCATCGTCTGACCCGCATGTCTACAGCTGGGGCACCTCCGGCGGTTCGGAGGTGATGGGCGACACCATCCGGCACAACCCCGGGCGCACCACCGAACTGTTCCGACGCTTTCTCGAGCCCGGCCGGTTCTACGAGCGTCAGCCCGGTTCGTGGGGCTATGGCGATCGTCTCCCGTTCGACCAGAACGACCTGGTGGCAACCCTCGCACCGCGCGCGCTCGTGCTCAACTCGACAGTCGACGACTACAGCGACAACTCGGAGTCAGACGGGCTGAGCCTCACGGTGGCGAAGATC
>Ga0247739_10000601_pt1 | contig 12717 bp, 4 predicted proteins | sample UWRJL058202B2_FD_180943 | JGI IMG/M metagenome (GOLD analysis project Ga0247739, IMG submission 180943) | Plant litter microbial communities from Arlington Agricultural Research Station in Wisconsin, United States - UWRJ-L058-202B-2 | ecosystem: Environmental > Terrestrial > Plant litter >...
GTGTCGATATTGTCAGATCCAGCGGTGCACCGGGATCTGATTTTACGATCCGGATAAGAGGTAACCGGTCGATCAACGCAAGCAACAATCCGCTGTATGTGGTCGATGGTATTCCTACCGATGTGAGCATCAACGATTTTAATCCCAATGATATCGAATCAATGGAGGTGCTTAAAGACGCCAGCTCGGTTGCAATTTATGGATCCAGGGGAGCAAACGGAGTAATTATCATCACTACTAAAAAGGGTAAGGAAGGCAAATCGGTTATCAGTTATGATGGTTATTATGGGATTAAAAAGGCTAAGAAAGATATTAATCTGATGACCGGCAGTGATTTTACCCGCTATGTCAGGGCATCCAGAGGGCTTGCAGCCAATGATGCCAGTCAGGACGCAACCTTTCTCAGTGGCCTGGAAATTGAAAATCTTGCCAAAGGTATCTCGACCGACTGGCTTGATCTGATCCTTCGGGACGGGGTTCAGCAAAGCCACCAGGTCTCGGCCAGTGGTGGAAGCAAAAATACAACTTACTACCTTTCCGGATCCGTTTTTAACGAGAAAGGTGTACAGCAAAAAAGTGATTACAAGCGCTACTCGTTTCGGACTAACCTTGAAACCAAGCTTACTGAGCGGCTTAAGGTAGGTGTAAGTGCCACGGTGACAAATGATGTGCAAAACATCATGGCCAGTGCACCTTACGCGAATGCATTATCTTTCTCTCCGCTGATATCACCTTATGATCAGAATGGAAAATTCCTGGCTTATCCCAACCCAAGGGAAGGAAGCGCCACCAATCCGCTTCTGGAGTATCAGCCCGGACAGTACGTCAATGAACGTAAGAAATACCGTGTCTTTGCCAACATTTACGGAGAGTATAAGATCGCAGAAGGTTTAAGTTACAGGTTAAATTACGGACCGGATCTGAGCACATCGCGCCAGGGCCAATACAACGGCACACTGGCAGGAAGTACTAACACGGCCACGGTGGATAATCAGCAAAACTTTGCTTATACACTGGAAAACATCCTGAATTACGAAAAAAAACAGGGTAAACATGCACTGAATGTAACAGGGCTTTTCAGTACACAGAAAAACCGTTTTGAGTCATCACTAATCAGCGTCAGGGATATTCCTATTGAATCCTCATCATTTTATAACATTGGAAGTGCTGTCGAAATTACAGACAAGCAAAGTTCACTGACACAATGGGGACTGCTCTCTTATATGGGACGTATCAACTATGGCTACAAAGACCGTTATTTGTTGACGATCACAGGAAGAGCGGATGGTTCATCGCGGTTATCGGCGGGTAACAAATGGGCATTTTTCCCGTCAGTCTCTGCGGGCTGGGTGCTTTCGGATGAGGCTTTCCTAAGTAAATTAAAAGCGGTTTCATTTCTAAAAATCAGGGCAGGCTACGGCCAGGTCGGTAATACATCAATTCAGCCTTACCAGACGCTGGGAGGTCTGACCCGTTCTTCTTATGCATTCGGTTCGGAACCAGCTTTTGGCTACGCGCTTAATGTGATCCCGAACCCTGATCTTGGTTGGGAGATTTCTAAAACAATTAATATCGGTGTGGATTTTGGAGTATTCAATGACCGGATTTCAGGTTCGCTGGAACTTTACGATACCAAGACCAGCGATTTGCTGCTAAGCAGGCTTATCCCGATTACCTCTGGCTATTCCTCCGTTTTACAGAACATTGGTGCAACCCGTAATAAGGGATGGGAATTGACCCTGAATGGAAGTATCCTTAAAACATCCTCAGGATTTAAGTGGGACGCGACAGCCAACCTGTTTTCAAATAAAGAGAAAATCGTTGAGCTCTTTAACGGACGTGACGATGATGTAGGTAATCAGTGGTTTATTGGTTCTCCTATCAATGTTTTCTATGGTTTCAAGCAGGCAGGTATCTGGCAGACAGCGCAGGAAGCACAGGCCAAAGAAGCAGGGCAAAGACCGGGTGACATCAGAATTGAAGACGTGAATGGCAGGGATGCCAGCGGCGCATTGACTAAGACCGGGGATGGAAAAATAAATGCGGATGACCGTACAATCCTTGGCTCAACTGTGCCGAAATGGAGCGGCGGAATTACCAACCGTTTTAGCTTCAAAGGGGTTGACTTTTCTTTTCTTGTATTTGCCCGCCAGGGACAGATGTTAAGAAGTGATTTTCATAATCTGGGAGCTAATAACTGGCAGGGACGTTACAATAGCATTAATTTAGACTATTGGACGCCGGAAAACCCAGCCACAAAAATACCCCGGCCCTATGCTGCTTCTGCCCCTCTTTATGCTGATGCTTTACGTTATTTCGACGGATCGTTTGTAAAAATCCGTAACATCACACTGGGATATAACTTACCTAAAAGCCTGTTTGGCAAGACCGGGATTTCCAGTTTGCGAATTTACGGCACAGCGGATAACGCCTTTATTTTTTCAAAGTACAAGTTGGTAGATCCCGAATCAGCAACTGGAATTGTAGGTGGCAGTACACCCATGTCAGCAGCTACTTATGTTTTTGGGCTAAATCTAAAATTTTAAAACAGTCTGCCTCTTTATCAAGGCTGCTTAATTACCTGTAAAGTTTTGAATCTGAAAAGTTATGAAATTATTAAAATATACGTTTCTTTTTGCTTTCCTGTTGTCAGGCGCGTCTTCATGCACCGACGTGTTGGAAGAAAAACCGGTGGGACTTGCCACTGCTGACAGCTATTATGCTACACCCAAAGGAATCGAGGATGGCCTGAAAGCAGTTTACAGCACCCTTCGCAAGTTTTATGGACAGCAGGAAGGCTTTTTCCTGACTGTGACCGGTACCGATGTTTTTACAAATGGATTTGGTGGCGTGACCAACTCGCCGGATATCAACAATTATTCGGCTAATTTATTGGGAACGAATGCCATGGTAACTACGGTTTGGGATAATTTTTATATCGGTATTAATCAGGCTAATGCAATAATTAACCGTGCTCCCAAAGTAGAGCAGCTTAGTGAAGCAGAACGGAACCGTATTATGGCCGAAGCCCGTTTTATTCGTGCGCTTTATTATTTTCATTTGGTACAGCAGTTCGGTGACGTGCATTTTTCGCTGGAAGAAACAATAGGTGTACAAACTACTGCAAACCGTACTCCGGTAAAAACAATTTACGACCAGGGAATTATTCCGGATTTACAATTCGCTATCCAAAACCTTCCTGCTAAAGCTGCTAAATACGGCAGGGTCACCAAACCTGCCTCGGAGGCACTGCTTGCGCGTGTGCAGCTCACGCTCGGCAATTGGGCAGAAGCAGAAAGGCTGGCAGCATCAGTCATTAAAAATTATGACTTTCAACTTGTCAAGCCTTTTTCAAGGCTTTGGGACATTGATAATGAAATGAATTCAGAAGTAATATGGTCAGTACAGTTCACATCAGACCCGCTTACCAATGGCGATGGTAACAAAAGCCATTTGTTCTTTATTTTTGATTATGCGCAGAACCCAACAATCATCCGTGACCTGGCCAACGGACGTCCATATCAAAGATTTATGCCTACTAACTACCTGATCAAATTATTTGATCCTGCCAAAGACAGTCGTTGGGACGGTACTTTTAAAACCGTATGGATTGCTAATAACAAAGGGACTATTAATGGTAAAGCGGTTGTACCAGGTGATACAGCCATCAAAATTGTTCCTTATCCGGTTGCAGACGCTGTGCAAAATACAGTCCCTTACTGGTTGATTGATTTTAATGATAACTGGGTTGGCGGCACTGTCAACAATCTGGAAATCGGTGGAGGACAGCGCAGACGTTTTCCGGCAGTTAAAAAGTTCATGGATCCGCTTAGAACAAGTGTAAACGCCGAAGATGGCAGGAGAGATTTCACTGTAATACGTCTTGCTGAAGTGTATTTAATTGCAGGCGAAGCAGCATTCAGACAAAATAAGAACACAGAAGCGGCCACCTATTTCAACGTAGTCAGAACCCGCGCAGCAATAAGTGGTAAGGAAGCTTTGATGCAGATTAAGCCCGCAGATGTCAACCTTGATTTTATTCTTGACGAAAGAGCCAGGGAACTTGTTGGAGAAGTAGACCGGTGGTATGATCTGAAAAGGACCGGAACACTATTGGAAAGGGTGAAAAAATACAATCTGGATGCAGCACCAAATATTAAAGAGATGCATCTGGTAAGGCCAATTCCGCAAACCCAGATCGACCGGGTAACCAATTCAGGAGAATTTGTGCAGAATCAGGGATACTAAATCAGTGAATGCGATTAATCCAAAGCATAGATGTTTAAGAAAATAATTATAGCTGTATTAATAGTTTCTTTGGGCGGTTTTACCTTTCTAGGAATGCTATCGATGAAACCGGTAGCAAAGAAACCCAATGTCTTATTTATTTGCATTGATGACCTTCGCCCTGATCTAAAGATGTATGGAAATCTACAGGTACAGTCACCCAATCTGGACAGGCTTGCACGTCAGGCAACTGTTTTTACCAACCATTACGTGACACAGCCTACCTGCGGAGCCTCGCGTTACAGCCTTCTGACGGGACGGCTGCCAAGACATGCTGTTGAATTGAAAAACGAGGCGATTGAAAAGCAGATAGCAGGTAAGTCCAGAACAGAGCAGCCGGAAACATTTATAGATAATCTCCGGCGCAGTGGCTATTACACAGTTGGTATTGGTAAAATCAGTCATTCTCCTGATGGCCATATTTATGGATATACAGAACCTGAAAGTGATAATCTTGAACTTCCTAACAGTTGGGACGAGATGCTTTTTGATTCCGGAAAATGGAAAACAGGCTGGAACGCTTTCTTTGGTTATGCAGACGGATCAAACCGTCAGAGTAAAAAAGGGGAAGTCAGGCCGTATGAAAGTGCTGACGTATCTGATGAGGGTTATCCGGATGGATTGACGGCAAATCTGGCAGTTGATAAATTAAAAGAGCTTGCCGGCAAAGACAAACCATTCTTTCTGGGTGTTGGCTTTTTTAAGCCGCATCTGCCATTTACAGCACCTAAAAAATACTGGGATTTGTATGACGAGTCTAAAATCACACTCACGCACTCGCCGGTTATACCCGAACAAGTTAACGCTGCCAGTTTACATGGCAGCGTTGAATTTAATCAGTATCAGCTTGGCGAAGAAAAAGCATCACTGGACAAACCTGTTTCGGACGCGTATGCCAGAAAACTCAGACATGCCTATTATGCTGCCATTAGCTATACCGATGCCCAGGTAGGCAAAGTGCTCGACCAGCTCGATACGCTCGGGCTTACTGATAATACCATTGTTGTTATATGGAGTGATCATGGATGGCATCTGGGCGATTACCGGGTATGGGGCAAACACACCATTTTTGATCAATCCCTCAGAAGTGTATTAATAGTAAAAACGCCGCATCAGAAAAAGGGAGCTCTTAATGAAAGCATCATCAGCTCGATTGATATTTATCCAACTCTGCTGGAATTGTCCGGGTTGAAGACGCTTCCTGCACTGGATGGAAAGAGCTTTGCTCCATTATTTCAGCAGAAGCCTGGAAGAGCCTGGGACAATGTTGCATACAGCTATTATAACAAGGGTATCTCGGTGCGCACCGACAGATACCGTCTTACCCGGTACTTCCGCGATCAGCAGCCTGTTGTAGAATTGTATGATCACAAGACTGATCCGGATGAGAATCAAAACGTGGCTGCAAAAAATCCTGAGGTAGTTTCCCGGCTGATGAAGACTTGGGAGAAGGGAAATACAGGTATTTTTAATTAACAATAATTTGTGTAATTAGTTAATAATGAAGCAGTACTCATTGTTTTTTGCTTGTGTTTGTTTTATCAGGAAATAAGGGGATAGGTCTGGCTATCCTCTTTCTAAAACCTTGACTTAGATCAAAGAATGGAGTATTTGATAAAATTTATTGATGTTAAATAAACTTTATCAGAGCGATTGTAATTTTAAAAGTCTTACTCACAATTCTTTTTGTGGCCCTGGAACTGATGAATTAACGGTCTTAAAAATCCGGGTTGCTGTCAGCGTCTGCGTTCCTTGCGGTAGAAGCATTTTGTCGACAACTCCGCTTGTGTTCTTTTTAAATTCAATGTATGCTTCCGGTCCTTTTGTAAAGAAAATGCTTTCAGACCTTGGATAAACGGGTATATAGGGAAGCCCGCCTATTTTAACGAGCAATTGATTGTTTTCCAGCTTTACATGAAGTTCCTGATCCTGAATCTTTCCATTGACTTCTGCCGAAAGTCTGTAATAACCAACATTCGCCCGCAAGCTTACAACAGAAACCAGTATCGGCTGATTTAAGGTCGGAATTTTTGCAGTTTGATCAAAAAAATACATACCCAAATCATCTTGCTGCTGACCGGAGTTGTTCAGTAATATGATTCCCTTTTTTATTTTCGGGCTAAATGCAACAAATGCCCGATATCCGCCTGTTGCACCGGAATGGCTGATCTATGTCACTTCATTTGGAAACATAAGGCGTTGGAACAAAGAATTCCTTTCATAAACTCAGGCAAAGAGCTTGGATGCCGTCCCCTATCGGCTCCGCGTGCTTATTAACTTCGCTTATTTCTTATACTTTTTGTGTAAAAGAATTGAAGCATATCAGGCAAAAAAACGATTTTTTATTGGTAATATCATGTTTTACCATAATTCGATTTCCGGAATATTTTTCAGCTCTAGATACTTTCAAAGTTAACGGGAAACGTATATCTGGTAGTCACTTTTTTTCCTTTTTTTACTGCCGGGTCCCAGAGGCCACTCGTTTTCTTCAACATTTCTATTATCTGCCGATCCACATTTTTAGCAACACCCCTGTCAAGCGAATAGTCACTCAGTTTTCCATCCTCATGTACAGTAAAGGAAACCAAAAGTTTGCCCCTTGGAATGCCGTTGGCAGGATTCATGGCAGGGAAGATATCGACATTCTCACGCAACAGTTTTAAAAACACTTTGGGGCCGGGACGGAACTTCGGCGGAATTGCATCGACAGTGTATTCGACTGGCTGCTGTCCGGGATTTCTTACGCCTTTAATTAATTTTCCATCCTGGTAATCTTCTTCATAAACCAGATCATTAATCGCATGTCTACCAACCCAATGACCCGTTTTTAGGCGGTTCACAACGAGTCCCTCTTCGTAAACCATTTCTCCATCATAAATCCCCGCCTGAATTCTGGCTGTTCCCGAACCTTCTTTTACCAGAACAGTTCCGTCCATATCCCAGTTTTCGATCACTGAAATCTTATTTTTATTATCCAGCAGCATCACATTTCCAAGCTGACCGTTTTCGTACCAACTGGTAATCTGCGTGAGACTGTCTGCGGTAATTTTTTCTTCCCGCAGCATTCCGTTCCTGAAATAGAATTTACTTACTGATGGTAGTTTACCGCTTCCCGGATAGGCCACAAACGAGAGGAGCCGTCCGTCCGCCTGAGTTATTATTTCTTCAGAAGGACTTTCCCAATTGCCCATATCGGCAGAAATACGGTAGGCCTTCACCGAGTCAAGCTTGACCGGACCAGTTAATTGTACCCAGATCTCTTCCTTCTGAAAAGGAAAAGTTTTCACTGTTTTCCAATCTCCGTTTCTTCTTTCCTGAAACAGTATATCAGCCCGTACATCCCCGTAACGGTTAACAGGAATTACATTTCTGAATTTGAATTTCTTTTCGTCAGAAACCATCATGTGATTTTTGTCAAAATATTCAATCATCGCATTTTGGGTGCTGTCATAAGATGGAATGGGAGGAGTCCGGAAAATGACCGGGTACACTACTTGCTGCCGTACCGGCTGGCCTTTTACCCTGGCAGGTTTCCAGGCTTTGTACACACTCATGACCCGTAGTGCTTCGGTATCACACAAGCTGTCCAATGACCGTGCAATCCCCAGACCAGTCATGGTTCCGTCCGTTTCCACAATACCTTTGACCAGCACACGTGCATTAAGTCCTTTTGCCGCGGCATGAACCGGAATCCTGAGGTTGGCCGCTACGAAACGGTTAAAAAGTCCAAGTCCGCCGGCAGGCTCCGCAACTTTTTCGACTTCATTGGCCTGGTAAATTGTTTGTGAAAAGGTGGAGAAACTGATCAGACAGAATAGTGCAACTATATTTTTCAATGGCTAAATGTTTGATTATAGAAAGATAAAAATAGAATATTCCAACACGACAAAAGTAACTAAATGGTTATTTAAGTCAAAATGACTTCACGCAAAAAACCATTGTGAAACGAGATTAATTGACGCGTTTCGGCAGCAGCCGCCGACCGTCAAGAACAGAATCTTGGCCCTCAGCCAGACGCTTTGAATCAGGAAGGATGCAAGCAAATATTTACGCATAGGTTCTCAGGAATCAAAGTGGTTTTAACTTCCTGGCAAAGAGGGTTTTCCTGTGATCAATTCAAGGGCAGTTCCCTGGCCGGGTGCAGAACGTACCATTATCTTCAATTATCACCGACAATTTTCCGCTTCCGCACTCAAACCGGACCACCGCTATACTCGCCTTGGAGTATTTAACCAGATTATAGATTGCTTCTTTACCAAACAGATACAGGTTTCGCCGGGTTTCCAAAGATACCTCAGCGTCCCTGAGAGCCGGTTCAACATGAAAGCTGAGCTCGATATTCTTCAAATCCATCAGCGTACGGGCGTATTCCAGGAGTCTTAATGCAATACCGTGCAGGGAATCATTTGCAGGATTGATCGTCCAGATAATTTCAACAACTGATTTGAGGATTTGTCTGGCATCGATGTTTATTTTATCAACTCACATATTCATTAGCGGCACGGACGCAATCCTTATTTTTTGGATGGAAATCCGGATAGCGCTTCAACCAATCGGTTATTTGAAATTAACCTGATGCAAACAGCCCGAACTGCGGACTTACTACATGGTGTGGAAGGTCTGAAATTTATCGACAAAAAGCACTTATTAACTTATTTTAAGGTCATTGAACCTGAATAATTATATCGTCTGGTTACCCAATACGTAGTTTTACGCAAAAAAAAACAGAAACCAAGAACCTAACAATTCATAAATAATTGAATACAAGAAGCTTAATCTGATACATAATATTCCGTTCATATATTTAATCGATTGTACCCCTGCAATGAACTGCTAATTTTTGGTATGGTTTCGTCGATTGGCATGCATACAATGATCATATAAATCATCAATGATTCTATCCAAATCCCGAAGATATTATTCTAACAAAAATCCTTAAACCTGAGAAACAATGAGCACTCGCCGCTGCTGATTTTTGGAAACTGTCATTATGTATTCGCCACTGGTACCGTACAATTCCTTCTATGGAAAATTTAAGGGCGTTGCCTGCCACTTTTCATAAAGTATAAAGCAGTTACATAAAAATTAGGGGTAAGATTACCAAATTAAAGTCATTTGCTGAACCGGATATGATTTATTTTCATATCTTTTCTATGATAAATTATAAACCTTTAATTATGAAAAAAAGAGTATTAGACAGATGGGTTCATATCCAACTTATCCGGCTTGGGATGATACCGTGGACGCTGTGCGTAGTATTATACGGACTTACATTTACCGGTAACCTGTACGCCAGGGAATTATCAAACATTGATAAAAACATTTCAGGAAAAGTTACAGATGAAAAAGGAGAAGCGCTACCTGGTGTCAGTGTGGTGGTAAAAGGTTCACAGCGCGGAACTTCCACCAATGTTGATGGAACCTATCAGCTTAGTATACCTGATGGATCATCCGTTTTGATTTTTAGTTTCGTGGGATATGTACCTCAGGAAAAAACAATTGCAAACGAGACAGCGCTTGATGTAACATTACAAACAGATACAAAATCTTTGCAGGAAGTGGTTGTAGTGGGTTACGGTACACAGAAAAGAGCAAATGTAACTGCCGCCATCTCTTCGGTACCGATGAATGAGATTAAGGATATGCCTGTATCTAATGTTGCTACTGCACTTCAGGGGAAAATTCCTGGTGTTGTCATTCAGCAAAATAATGGTACGCCCGGAAGTACACCAGCGATTAAGGTTCGTGGATTCGGATCTATCAGTGCCGGAAACTCCCCTTTGATTGTGATAGATGGAAATATTGTGAATGCCAACATTTTCAGCAATCTGAATACCAATGATATTGAAAGTATGGACGTTTTAAAAGATGCTTCTTCGACAGCTATCTACGGTTCGAAAGGTTCAAACGGCGTGATCCTGATTACAACAAAAAAAGGGAAAAGCGGAAAGCCGAGCGTAAATCTGGATGTATTTACAGGTTTTCAGCAGGTCAGCAAAAAAATCGATCTGATTAATTCCCAGCAGTTCGCAGAATTTGGAAAAGATGCGTCCAACAACGCCTACCTGGACAACATCAAAGGTGCAAACATAGCAGATCCAAACAGTGTACGGCCAACTGATTACCTGCGGTACCGCTATCCAAGAGGAGAAGTATTCGACTGGTTTAATTTCGATGATCCGGCCAGAGTTGCGGCGCTCCCGTATACCGATTATCAGGACGAGATTTTCAGAACAGCCAAAATGAACAATTACCAGCTCTCTGCTTCCGGAGGAAGTGATAAAGCACGATATAGCATCAGCGGCGGCTATTTACAGCAGGACGGAATTATCCGCAGATCTGCTCTGGATCGTTATACTTTGAGAGCTAATGTGGAAGTCAATGTCTTGCCAAAGCTTAAGATTGGCATAGGTCTGAACCCGTCCTACAAAATTCAGCAGGAAGTGAAAGATGCCGGACACTGGGCAGATAACGCCGTGGTCAATTCAGCTTTATCAGTGATGCCAATGATACCGATTTATGCCGCAGACGGTTCCTACACTTCACAAACTGCTTTTGCGGCTCCGTACAATTATCCGGGTATTACGAATCCTGTTGCTAACATTACCGAATATAACAGCCAGTTATTGACTACAAATTTGCTTGCAAATACCTTTGCCGAACTTAATTTATTGAAGGATCTCACATACCGGATTTCGGGCAATGTAAATTTTAGTGGTAACCGCCGCAATGCATACCGCACGTCCAAAATGCCTCTGAATCAGATTTTGCCGCCTTCCGTTTCAACAGGTACTGCTTATTCTGATCAAGGTTTGAGCTGGCTTTTTAATCAGACACTGAATTACAGTAAATCTTTTAAGGACATACATAATTTTGACGTCCTGGTTGGTATGGAATCTACTAAATTCCAGTTTCAGGATAGCCAGGGTACAGGAAGTTCCTACCCTAATGATGTGGTGGAAACCTTAAACGGTAGTGCGAGTGGTACCACGACTACTTCCGTTTCATCCAAAGTAGAAAATGCCTCGGCTTCTTATTTTGCCAGGGCAAATTACAACTATAAAGGAAAGTATCTGATAAACGTTTCTGTTCGCCGTGACGGATCTTCGATTTTCGGGGCAGATAATCGTTGGGGAACATTTCCGGCAGGTTCTCTGGGCTGGAGAATCAGCGAAGAATCTTTTATGAAAAGACTTTCAGCAGTATCTGAGGCCAAGTTACGTGTAAGTTATGGTTTATCGGGAAACAATGCATTCAACAACAACTATCCTTACGTTGCCACGCTTAGGTCCGACAACTATAGTTTCAACAATAGTCTGGTAAACGGTCTGGCTCCTTCTTCTCTTGCTAACTCACAATTGGGCTGGGAACGCAGCCAGCAGCTTGATGCCGGTATTGACCTTGGGCTTTTCAGTAACCGTATCCTGCTTATTGTTGATTATTATCAACGTACAACAAAAGATTTACTGCTGTCTGTGAATGTGCCAACTGTGACAGGTTTCAGCACGGCCGTAAAAAATATCGGAAGAATGGAAAATAAAGGTTGGGAATTTGGATTAAACACGCGAAACCTGACCAAAGGCGTAATCTGGAATACCAGTCTGAATTTATCTTTTAACCGCAATAAAGTTGTTGCATTAGGGCCAACAGGTGACCCGATACGTAGTGCCAGCGGTGTTGGAGAAACCAACATTACTCAGATTGGCTCACCAATTGGCAGCTTTTATGGCTACAAACAATTGGGAATTTTTAAAGACCAGGCAGATCTTGACAGCTATCCGCACGATCCTACCTCCAGACCGGGTGATGTAAAATATGAAGACATAAACGGTGATAAAATTATAAACGCCAACGACCGTACGATCATAGGAAACAACCAGCCTGACTTTATTTACGGAATTACGAACACATTCAATTACAAGGGTTTTGATTTAAATATTGCTATTCAGGGAACGCAAGGCGGAGAAATCCTGAATTTGAGCCGCCGGTTTTTTGAAAACCTGGAAGGAAATGCAAATCAGTTATCTACTGTTTTGACAAGATGGCGTTCAGCAAGTGACCCTGGTGATGGTGTAACGCCTCGCGCCAATGCCCGTACAACAGGAAACAACAACGCTATTTCGACGCGCTGGGTAGAAGACGGTTCTTATCTGCGTATCCAAAATGTCAGTCTGGGTTATCAGCTACCTTCTTCGCTGATTAGTAAAGCTAAATTGCAGCAAGTGAGGATTTATGCTTCGGCTCAGAACCTGTTCACTTTTACCAAGTATCTGAATTTCAATCCAGAGGTGAGTAATTATGAAGGCCCTCTTACCGGAGGTGTTGACTATGGCGTTTATCCACTGGCTAAAACCTTTACGCTGGGAATTAATATCGGATTGTAAACCAATTTCTTACAAATTACATGGTGATAAATTAAATTCTAAAAAA
>Ga0247739_10000602_pt1 | contig 12682 bp, 11 predicted proteins | sample UWRJL058202B2_FD_180943 | JGI IMG/M metagenome (GOLD analysis project Ga0247739, IMG submission 180943) | Plant litter microbial communities from Arlington Agricultural Research Station in Wisconsin, United States - UWRJ-L058-202B-2 | ecosystem: Environmental > Terrestrial > Plant litter >...
TGATATTGCCCCTACTACTATAACGGCCAGACTTCTTATTTCAGCAGAAATGATGCTTTCCTGGTTCCTGACTATTTTGGTAATTGCTAATTTCAGCTCAATCAGAGAGACATTCAGACAGCAAACCAAAGAAGATAAGGAGTAAACTCTGGTCTTAGTTAGCCATCGCATCGAAATAAGCTCTGACTTTTTTTGCTCTGTCCTGCCCGATTAGTTCTGTTAAATTTTCCATTGTACTTTCCCGTATGGCGCGCACTGAACCAAAATGCTTTAATAATTTGGTAGCAGTAACTTTTCCTATACTTTCAACGCCTTCCAACTCGCTCACCAAACTTCCTTTGCTTCGTTTATCCCGGTGAAAAGTAATTGCAAAACGGTGAGCTTCATCCCTGATCTGCTGGATAAGTTTTAACGATTCTGACTTTTTATCAATATATAATGGCAGGGAATCTTCCGGAAAATATATTTCTTCCAATCTTTTTGCTATACCAATAATTGGAACCTGGCCATATATTCCTAAACTTTTCAGTGCATCGCAGGCAGAACTAAGCTGACCTTTGCCACCATCGACCACTATCAGATCAGGAAGTGGCTGATCTTCTGCTATCAAACGTAAATATCTCCGCCCCACCACTTCATTCATGGATGCAAAGTCATTGGGACCAATAACGGTTTTAATATTGAAATGCCGGTAATCTTTTTTTGATGGTTTTCCTTCTTTAAAACACACCATTGCTCCCACCGGATTAGTCCCCTGTATGTTGGAGTTATCAAAACATTCAATATGCCGCGGCAAGGTCTTTAATTGAAGATCTGTTTTTAAACGTATTAAAATTCTATCCTTTTTTGATGTTGATGCAGATGATTCTACTTCTCTGCGTTCCGCTTTTTCTCTTCTGAAATACATCACATTTTTCATGGACATATCCAGTAATTTTTTCTTGTCTCCAATTTGAGGAACGTTCACTTCTATTTTTAATTCCAGATCCGGTTTCAAATTAGAAATCAATTCCTTTGCTTCATTTCCATATTTATCCCGCATTTCAACGATCATCATCGCCAAAATATCTACATCACTTTCATCCAGCTTCTTTTTTATTTCAACGGTTTGTGCTGCCACCATATAACCATTTGTGATCTTCATAAAATTCAGATAAGCAGCTTCTTCGTCGGAAACAATGGTGAGCACATCAACATTGCCAATTTTAGGATTAATAACAGTTGCTTTACTTTGAAAATTTGAGAGATGCTCAATTTTGGTTTTCCATGAATGCGCCTGCTCGAAAGCCATCTGCTCAGCGGCTGCAAGCATTTTTTCTTTAAAATACTGCTGAGGCATTGCCAGGTTACCTTTTAACATGTGATGAACCTGGTCAATTTCCACATTGTAATCTTCCTGCGACTGCAACCCCTCACAAGGTCCTTTACAATTGCCAATATGATATTCCAGACAAACCTTAAATTTACCTGCTTCTATATTTGCTTTATTAAGAGGCAACTGGCAGGATCTGATTGTGTACAAGGCCTTAAACATGTCCAGCAACGTGTGCATAGAACGAAGATTCGCAAACGGACCATAAAATGTTCCTTTTTTGCGATCCAGGTTTCTTGTTACAAATACACGTGGAAAAGGCTCATCAGTTACACAAATGAACGGGTAGGTTTTATCATCTTTAAGAAGAATATTAAACTTAGGCTGAAGTTTTTTAATCAGCTGATTTTCAAGAAGCAAAGCATCCCATTCGCTCAATACAATGGTATACTCGATACGCCGGATCTGGCTTACCAACCGCTTCGTTTTACGATCATGCTGATTATTTTTAAGGAAATAACTGGAAACCCGGTTTCTCAGACTTTTTGCTTTTCCAACATAAATAACCTCACCTGTTTCGTCAAAATAGCGGTATACACCGGGTTCAAACGGAATCTTTGAAAGTTCTTCTTTATAATTAAATTCTGGCATTTACGTATTTCAAAATGTAAAGCGATTGGTTTTACCGTAGTTGGATTTCGATTTTGGCTAGATAAACCCTTGAAGAAATCACTTATTTTTATAAAAAAACAAGCGTACTAAATTAAAAGTTGCGTCTTTGACTAAGCCAAAAGCATCTTTTTGTGCCGTCTCTAAATCAATTGGTTTATTGAGCACCGACATGGCATAAGTTATACCAGCGGAACGTGTTTCCTCTGGAGTGATCACAAGCGTACCACAAACAACCGCGAGAGGAACATTATAATTTTGACAAAGATCAGCTAGTCCTTTCACAACTTTACCACTTAAAGTCTGCTCATCTACTTTTCCTTCACCTGTAATAACCAGGTCCGAATTCTGGATATGCTCAGCGATGTTGGTTTGCTCCATCACAATACCTACACCCTCTTTAAGTTCTGCATTTAAAAACCATAAACAACCGGCACCAAGTCCACCGGCAGCACCAGCACCAGGTTGATTTCCAACATCACTTGCAAATGTTTTGTCAGCAATTTTAGACAGATTCCTCAAACCCAGATCCAGCTCTTCAATCATTTTTTTATCAGCTCCTTTTTGCGGACCATAAATATATGCAGCGCCATTAGGGCCAAACAAAGGATTGGTAACATCGCAGGCTACTGTAATGGATACGGACCTAAGTTGGGGGTTTATCTGATGACAATCTATCTTACAGATTTTACTTAAACTCTCTCCTATTGGAATAAGAACTTTTCCATTTTCATCTAAAAAATGATAACCTAAAGCCGCAGCCATACCAATTCCACCATCCGTAGTCGCACTGCCGCCAATACCTAATATGATTTTTCGAACACCTTTATCAATTGCATCTAAAATGAGCTGACCGGTACCAAAAGTACTCGTCAACCAGGGATTATATTCATGAGCCGAAAGTAATTTCAACCCCGAAGCCGAGGCCATTTCAATAAAAGCAGTTTGTTCGTCGCCGGATAAACCATAAGAAGCATCCATCAGACGTCCCAATGGATCCTGAACTTTTGCAGTAATAAATTTACCTTTTGATTGCTCCGTTAATATTTTGGTTGTTCCTTCTCCGCCATCCGCCAGTGGAATTGATATGACATGAGCCTGCGGATATGCTGAGAGAATACCTTCTTTTACAGCCTGACAAACCTCAGCAGCCTCCAATGATCCACGAAATTTGTCAGGAGCGATTAATATTTGCATTGAAGTTTTTAAAATAATACGCCTTCGTCATTGGAACGGGAGGGCGGTATATATGTATCTGTACTGTCCGTAGCAACTCCTCCGCAATCCAGGACATAATTATCAGGCTTTTTAAATGGTCCTTTCCGATAGTCAACCAATGTTGGATCATTATAAACTTTTTGCATAAAAAGTCCCCATGCCGGCATAGCCATTCTTCCTCCCTGCCCAAATTCAATAGTGCGAAAGTGAATACTTCTGTCTTCACCGCCAACCCAAATGCCGGTTACCAGATTCTGCGTCATTCCCATAAACCATCCATCAGAATAATTAGAGGTAGTTCCTGTTTTTGCAGCAATTTCATTTCCATCGGTGACACCATATTGTCTTAAACGACCTGCAGTTCCACCCGGATCTTCAACTGCGCCACGCATTAAATACAGCATATTATAAGCCATATTCTCACTTAATTCCTGATTCTGTTTTTCATAAAATTCTTGTAAAACATTACCAAAGCGATCTTCTATTCTCAAAACTGTCATAGGATCTGTTCGGTGTCCTCCATTTGCAAAAGAGCAATATGCATTAACCATTTCATAAACAGATACATCACTTATCCCGAGACAGAGCGAAGGCTTTTCTTCTAGTTTACTTGTTATTCCCAGTTTATGTGCATACTCCACAACGGTTTTCGGACGCACCATTTTCATAATGTAAGCACTTACGGTATTTACTGACTTACCAAGTGCCTGTCTCAAAGACAAAGATTGATATGAATACTTGTTGTTAGAATTATGAGGAGACCAGGCCGGTGCACCGTTTTCTGCCGGGAAATAAACCGGAGCATCCGTTACATGATCACAAGGTGTAAGAAAGCTTTTATCCAGACCGGATACATAAACAAATGGCTTAAATGTAGAACCCGGCTGCCTCTTTCCCTGTTTTACGTGGTCATATTTCAAGTATTTAAAATCAATACCACCTACCCAGGCTTTAACATGTCCATTCATAGGATCCATTGACATCATGCCAGCCCGTAGAAAACGCTTGTAATATTTGATTGAATCAATAGGGCTCATGGTTACCAGCTTTTCACCTTCCCATGAAAAAACCTTCATTTTGTAAGGTCTGCGCATGATTCTCCATGCCTCTTTTTCTCCAAGATCATTTTTTAGAGATATAAAATGCGGTGACATTCTTACAGCACGATCCAAAAATCCAGGAATTTCCTTTCCATGTGCATCAATCCATGGGTCGCGTCCTTTCCAATGCGTATCAAAGAGCTTCTGCTGCTGCTTCATGTGATCATGTAAAGCTTGCTCCTGATAAACCTGCATACGCGAATCAATAGTGGTATAAATCCTTAACCCGCTGGTATATAAATCAAAGTTTGAGTTATGTTCATCATTATATATCTTAATCCAGCTTTTCAAGTAACCCCGCATGGATTCTCTGAAATAAGGTGCTAATCCGGTGTTATGACTATCAATCGTAAAATTCAGCCCAAGTGGTTTGGCTTGATACGATTCCAGTTTTTCAGCAGGCAAATAGTTATATTTAGACATCTGCGATAAAACAGTATTTCTCCGGTTTAGCGTATTAGTCGGAAATCTTAAGGGATTATATAAAGTAGGATTCTGGAGCATTCCAACCAGCAACGCCGCTTCATTTACATTAAGGTCGTAAGCTTCCTTATTAAAATACGTTTTGGCAGCAACCTTAATCCCATAAGTATTATTACCAAATGAGACCGTGTTAAGGTACATCTGCATAATTTCCTGTTTGGTATATTTACGTTCCAGAACAACAGCTAAAATCCATTCTTTTGTCTTGGAAATAACTGTCCTAACCAAAGGAATATATCCCAGAACACCTCTGTATTTTTCTGAACGGGTTTGAAAAAGATTTTTTGCAACCTGCTGTGTTAAAGTACTTCCACCACCAGAACTGGCATTTGCGGAAAGAACTCCTTTCACAACACGAAGCAAACTCCTTGGGTCAATGCCGGAGTGATTAACAAAACGAGCATCTTCAGTAGCTAATAAAGCTTCTAATAAGTTAGGAGAAATCTGTCCAATTTCTATGGGAGTCCGGTTTTCAAAAAAGTACTTTCCGAGAGATTTTCCATCCTCCGAAATTAATTCTGATGCCTCTTCACTTTTAGGATTTTCAAGTGCCTGAAGATCGGGCATGCCTCCAAACAGCCAGAAGAAATTGAAACTAACTGCTACTATATACAGAATAATCAGACCCAGGCCAATTGCAACATATCTCCATAAACGGATAATACTGCGACGGTACTTTCCTGGTTGTAATTCAATCATATTTAAGGGTATTTATTAATAAATAACAAAGATACAAAAACCAAATTATCTCTTTCCTACCGAAAGAGCGCTTAACTCTTTCATTTCCTTCAATCTGGGAAGGTAAACACTGGAAGGATATAATTGAATAAACTCACTAATAGCCTGTGAATAAGCTTCCTTACCACGAACTTTTCCAATTAGAAATACCCGGAGCAAAGCAAATTTGTCTTCCATCGGTCCACCTTTGTAAGACGGCAAATTCGATTCTACATCCGTTAGTGCTTTTGTATAATTACCGTCGATATATAATTGGTAAGTATTTTCATATTCCTTCACCGGATTTCCAGCAGCCAGATTCCCGTTCTGATCGGAAGTTTTGCTGATTAACCGTGCGTAAGTCGAGTTTGGATATTCACTCAATAATTTATCTTTCCAGGACAATCTGGTTTTATCATTCTCATCTAAAGTTAAGTAGATCAGATAATAAATTTCATCCTTGTATTGTGTCTTGGGGTAATCATTTAAAACCCTGTTAAAAGTTACAACGGCCTTATCCGGTTCCTTAAGATCAAAACGGTAGATTTTCCCTAATTTATAAAGTGCTTCCTCTTTCTTTTTTTGCGAATCTGCAAATTGAGCGTCGCTGAGGGGCAAATTCTTTTTTAGTATTTCATGATACGCCAGCCAGGCCACACTACCTTTTGTCATTACTGTATCGACAACTGCAACAGCAGAAATTGTATCACTACCACTCACAGTATTATTTGAAGCCATAGAGCGTGTTTGTTTCCCACTTCTCCGCCAGTCATCTTCCAATACCCGGTTTCCCCAAAGTCGGCGAAAATCAGTTTTTCCCTGCATAATTAAGGCAGGATCGTAAAGCTCCCATCTTCTTTCACTTCCATTCAATAAGGGCACCCCCCCACTGGCAACTGCCATATTGCTGGTTGCTGCTTTTGTATCACGTATTTTTTTCTCTGCTGCTAACCTGGCTTTCTCTTTTGCTTCAATGATTGCATCCAGTTTATTATCCAGTGCAACCGGATTCATTTGAGCTAATGTTTGGAGGCTATCTTCTAAACTGATAATTGAAAACTGAGTTACAAAATTATCCAATGCTCTCTTACGATCAGAAACCAGCCGATACTCTGGGGCTTCCTGTGGGAGAATCGCTAGAGCACTATCATAATATGCTTTAGCTAATTCAAACTTTTCAAGTGATTCATAATTTATTCGCGCGAGCTGTAAATAAGTATAAGCTTTTTGAGTCGTATTCTTTCCTGAAGAAGCACCTGCAGATTTTTGCAGATAACCAATGGCTTCAGGCAATTTATTCTGGTGTTCAGCAAGCAAACCCATTGTGAAATATATCCTGTCAAGCAGATCATTGTTCTTACGATCTTTCAACATATTATTAAATCCTACCGAAGATAAGTCAGTGCCTGGTTCCAATATGACCTTGTTTTGCAATGAATTCATGGAAGAATAAAATCCAAGATCATAATCAGGACGATTTTTAGTCACACTTTTATAATGCTTATTTGCAAGTGCATATTGCCCAAGACGGTCATACATCTGCGCAGCGGCAAAATGGATACGTGCAGTTTCGGTTGACTTTTTTAGTAATGGAAAAGTTTCTTCCAAAATAGCTAATGAAGTAAGGTACTCGCCATTTTGCTGATGTAAATATGCTTTTGTCAGATAAAAATCCTTAGTGGCTGATTTTGACAGTGGCTGTTGGCTAAGATATTCGGCAACGCCAAGCGCATTAGAATAATCCTTTTTCATAGTATAGGCCTTCATCAAAACAATTAAGGCATTATTCTTGTCATTTTCGTCCCGTCCATTAGCATATACATAACGCAACGCTTCCAAACCGTCTGCCCACTGGCCAAGATATAATCTCGATTTCCCCAGAATTATATAACTGTTATCAAGCCAACGGCTATTCTGATGTTTTTCCGCAACAATGGATGCTTTTTTAATTGCACTTTCTAATTGCGGTTTAGCTGGCATAGCAAGCACAGAATCTATTGGAAATAAAATCGGCAAAAGCTGGTTGTAATCTTCCTTATATACTTTTCTCATGGCTATTTCAGCTTCAAACAGATCCTGGTCTGCCATAAAATAAGCATTATAACGGGAAGAAAAATTATGAAAACCTATTGCTGCTGGCCTTGTACTGAACTGCGAACAGGCAGCCAATAAAAAAATCAGGAGTAAGCAAAAGGCAATTCTATGAATACCGGACACTAAAATGTCTATCACAAATTCTTACTTTAGGGATGGTTTTATATTATTTTCAAATAAAACTAAAACGGTAATTTCAATAATTACGTATCGAAGATAATGCCATTTACAAAACTTAGAGTCAATTTTGACTTAAAATCCAAAAACGAATTAAAATGGAAGAGCCCAAAAAGGATTTATCCAAAGCTACATCACCTGTTTCTGCGGGTAAAAAATCCCCTGGTATTTTAAGATATTCCGGAATGGCCATGCAAATGCTTGGCACTATCCTAGTCTTTACTTATGCCGGTTATAAATTAGATGCATGGCAGCAAAACAAAATTCCTGTCTGGACCTTGGTATTATCTCTAACCTCCATTGCTGCTTCTCTTTATTTACTTATTAAAGGCATTTCCAAAACCGGTAACGGTCAATAATTTATCCATATATGTTACGTACTATTCTGGCTACACTCATTTTAGGAATTGTATTATTCCTTGCTCAATACTTCCATCTTGACTCAGTGATTCATCCTTATATATGGTATATATTAGCCTTCTTTTTTGGCCTCTCTTTTTTTATTCACCGGCTCATGGAACTGGGTTCAAGAAACAACCGTGAAAAATTCGTTGCTTACTACATATCTACCATTGTCGGCAGGATTATTCTGAGCCTTATTTTCATTGCATTATTTTTGTATAAGGGTCTGGCTGATTCGTTTATATTTATCGTGAACTTTTTTGCACTCTATTTATTTTACACTTGCTTTGAAATATATGGTTTGTATCGTAACTTGCGCCGCGATTGACAACGCATAGTATTTTAAGCATTTATGTATACTCATCTAAGACTGTTTTTATCCATCGCCCTTGTTGCGGCGACCTGCATTTTTTCTGTTCCGGCACATGCGGAAGAACCTGTTCAACACAAGCCGGATACGGTTGTTGACGGCATTAATAAAGCGGAGCAAGAAATTGAACATAATCTGGAACACTCAGAGGAAAAGTTCGACATTGGCAAGATGATCATGCACCACATTGCCGATTCTCATGAGTGGGAATTTAGTCATGGTGTAACGCTTCCGCTTCCAGTTATACTTTATTCGGCTGACAGAGGTATTGAAGTTTTTTCTTCTGCCAAATTCAACAATGAACATCATGAATATAATGGCTATCATTTGATTCACGGCGATTCAGAAGTGATCAAACCTGTTGATGAATCCCGCACTGTTTATGATTTCTCAATTACTAAAAATGTAGCCTCAATGCTTTTGAGTGCTGTTATTTTAATTTTGGTTTTCACAAGTATCGGAAGATCATACCAACAAAACAGAGGAAAAGCGCCAAAGGGATTTCAGTCTGCTATGGAAGTAGTTATTCTTTTTATTAGAGATGACGTTGTTAAACCAAACGTTGGTCCTAAATACGAAAAATATCTTCCTTACCTGCTTACATTGTTTTTCTTCATTTTGATTAACAATATTCTTGGCCTACTTCCGGGTTCAGCTAACCTAACCGGAAACATTGCAGTAACCATGACACTGGCCTTACTTACATTTATTGTAGTTCACCTGAATGCAAACGGGAATTATTATAAACACCTTGTAAGTCCTCCGGGTGTACCACTTCCTTTGTTGATCATCATGATCCCTGTTGAGATCGTGGGTGTTTTCATGAAGCCATTTTCATTAATGGTTCGTTTATTTGCTAATATGACAGCTGGTCACATTATTCTTTTAAGCCTTTTTGGTCTGATCTTTATATTCCAAAGCTTTGCCATTGCACCTGTAATATCATTGTTTGCCTTGTTTTTGAACTTTATCGAAATTATGGTAGCATTTATTCAGGCGTTTATATTTACCCTTTTATCCTCTATGTACATTGGAAGTGCTATTGAGGAACACGGCCATGCTGATCATGGACATTGATTTGAATCTCTTTTTTTATTAATTTATATTTTAAAACAAACACAATTATGTTGCTTCAAATGTTGCTTCAGGCTACGGAACAAAGTGGTGCAGGTTTAGCTGTTTTCGGTGCTGCAATCGGTGCTGGTCTTGCTGCTATTGGTGCTGGTCTTGGTATTGGTAAAATCGGTGGTAGTGCAGTAGAAGGTATTGCCCGCCAACCGGAAGCTGCTGGTGCTATCCAGACTGCAATGCTTATTATCGCTGCTCTTATTGAAGCGGTTGCTTTGTTTGCTGCGGTAATCTGTCTGCTTATTTCGTTCAAGCTTTAGTAAAACATTGCCGGAACCACTGGTTCCCACTTCTTTTGCATTAGGCATGGAAGATGAAAAAAAATCTAAGGTGGAAGCAATAGGCTTCCACTTATTTTAATAGAAAGAGATTTATTAATAATAAGGACAATTTCAGTCTCAAATTTTACAACTAAAACTCATCTTATATTATGTCATTGCTTACTCCTAACCCAGGCCTTATTTTCTGGATGCTGGTAGTATTTTTGCTGGTTGTTTTTATTCTGGCAAAGTACGCATGGAAGCCAATCATTAATGGTTTGAAAGAACGTGAAAACGAAATTCAGGGTGCCCTTGATCTTGCTGAAAGAACAAAGGCGGAAATGATCCAGCTTAAATCAGACAATGAAAAATTAATCATAGAAGCCAACGCAATTCGTGACCGTATTCTGCGTGATGCGAAAGATGCTGCTGACCGTACGATTTTAGAATCAAAAGAGAAAGCAACAATTGAAGCTCAGAAAGTAATTGACAGTGCCCGTGAAACAATACGTAACGAGCAACAACTGGCTGTTTCAAAAATACGTAAAGAAGTAGCTACATTATCTCTGGAAATTGCTGAAAAAGTATTGCATCGTGAATTAGAGAACAAAGATGCACAGGTAAAACTGATTGCTGATCTTGCTTCAACAGCTCACTTGAATTAATCAAAAAAGATAAATTCAATATTTTTTAATGCGGCAAATCCTAAAAGACAAGCCGGACAATCATTCAAAATTAATTTATTATGTCTGTAGGTATAGTTGCATCCAGATACGCCAAGTCACTTATTGATCTTGCCAAAGAAAAAAATGTTTTGGAGGTAGTATTTGAAGACATGAAATTATTCAAGGATACTGCTGATAAAAACCGTGGCTTGATGCTGGCACTTAAAAGTCCGGTCGTACGTCATGAAAAGAAACTTAATATTTTGAAAGCGCTTTTTCAGGATCGCGTCAATCCGGTTTCATATTCTATATTTACCATCATTACCAAAAAAAACAGGGAATCAATTCTGGATGCTATTGCTGATGAATTCATTAAACTGTATAATGATAATCAAGGTATTTTAAAAGCTACAGTAATTACTACAACTCCGCTTACGGATGAACTTCGCAAGCAATTTACCGGCATTGTTGCTTCTGCTACTGGTAAAACAATAGAACTGGAAGAAAAAATAAATACAAATCTTATTGGAGGATATATTCTCCGCATCAATGACCGTCAGATTGACGCTTCATTGCGCAGCAGGTTAAATGAGCTTAAGCTACAACTTGTTGACTAAATTTTTTATCTGCATAAATTAGAAAGACCCGGCAGCTATGCGACCGGGTCTTCTTTTTTTCCGTTAAAGGAGCACTATACCTTCATTGCTGTCACATTTTTATAGCTGGTAGTAATTGCTTCAAATACCGGCCCTTTTGTCATATCCTGTTCTACAAAAAAGTGCGTCAAACCTGCCGTTTTCCGTGCTGCAAAAATCTTGCTAAAATCTATTGAACCGTTGCCAACCTCTGCAAAAGATTTATCTCCTTTATCCATATCCTTTACATGCCATAATGGGAAACGACCCGGATATTTTTTAAACAAATCAACAGGATCCATTCCGGCTTTAACGATCCAGTATAAATCCAGTTCCAGTTTAACAAGGTTTGCATCTGTCTTACCGGCAATGTAATCGTAACCTAATTCTCCATTCAGCTTCTGGAATTCAAAATCATGGTTGTGGTAAGCAAACTGTAAACCTGCTTTCTTAGCTACCTCTCCTGCTTTGTTGAACAGGTCAGTATATTTTTTATAATCCTCAATTGACTTTCTTTCGTTCGGTGTCAAATAGGCACAAACTACATATTTCTGGCCCAATTCAGCAGCATCGCTCACTGCTCTCTCCCACTCATTACTCAAAGTACCCTTAGTCTTTGTGTTTTCTACACCAGCGCCATAATGCCCGCTAACAGGATTAAGTCCGTATGTTTTCAATAATGCTTTGAATTCTTTTGGCGTTTTTCCAAAAAATTTCCCATCAGAATAACCGAAGGTTTCAACCTCTTTATAACCAATCTCAGATACTTTTTTAAGAGTACCTTCCAAATCCTTACTTATTTCATTTCTTAAAGTGTACAACTGTAAACCTATTTTTGAAGGAGCTTTCATCCCCAAATCTAATTTCGATAACATTGGTGTTACCAATGCAAAAGCGCTTGCCTTAATAAATGATTTCCTGGAAATCTTTTCGTTGAAATTCATTGCTAAAAATAATAAAGGTAAAATGGTTAATCTATTTGGTAATGGTAATAACTCCGGTACCTGTAAGGCTATTTTTCAACACTTCAGGTAACTGCCAGGCAGGAGTAAAATGCCCGTCTGCAAGCACATTTACAGACGACTCCTTGAAAAAAAGCAAATCTTTATACTCCGGTAAATTTCTATGAGAGACAGGTACAAATGGAAATCCTTTATCCTCAGCTCCATTCCACCAGGGTAATCCGGAACTAACTGCAAAGTAATGCTGTCCGACCGGAAATACGTAAAATAATCCGTAATCTTTTGCAGAAAGATTTAGATGTAACGGAAGCTTATCCGCATTGGCAGCAATAATTGAATTTGTCTCTTTTGTTCCAAATAAAATCAGGTTGGAACTTTCTATATCACTTTTTCTGACATCCTTATCGGAAATAACCCTTGGGAAAAACATGACCCTTCCAAGAAAATCACCTCGGTAGTTCGACCAGTCTGCTGCCTGAATAGCGATGTC
>Ga0247739_10000606_pt1 | contig 12651 bp, 11 predicted proteins | sample UWRJL058202B2_FD_180943 | JGI IMG/M metagenome (GOLD analysis project Ga0247739, IMG submission 180943) | Plant litter microbial communities from Arlington Agricultural Research Station in Wisconsin, United States - UWRJ-L058-202B-2 | ecosystem: Environmental > Terrestrial > Plant litter >...
AAAGCCCCGATAGAAAATCTATCGGGGCTTTTTTATTAACGCGTTCGCGCAATTTGACCTCGCTCTTAGAAGTGCCTGGTTCACAAACGCACCGCGTTAAAACCAGGAGCAAAGCTCCGAAGCCCGAAGGGGCAAAACAAACCACAGTTGTTTTGATTAACTCTAGTTGGGTGTCGAGAAGTATTCAACGAACTTTGTTTGTAGAACTTTTAATTTATCGCTCATTCTCCATTTAACTTATTTCCTCCACTCCTAATTACTTTCAAACCTAATTTTCTAAACATCCAAAAGATTGTTTAAACCGTATCACGTCATAACGTGATAAAAATCAAAACTTATGAGAAATCAAAATGCCCGTCCCGAAACCACTTTTTAGGTTATCGATTGTAGTAATTGCGCTTTCAGGGCTTGTCGCATGTTCCCCAGTCAAGCTCCTCAATTTAATCGCAAGCGCTGGTGGAAGTTACAAAGTAGAAAGTGCTGACTACGGTCCGCTGCATCGGCAAAAGCTCGACATCTATACACCTAAAAAGTCCCCGCCCAACGGTGGATGGCCGCTGGTCGTATTCTTCTACGGAGGTTCATGGAACACCGGTGAGCGAAGTGATTACAAGTTTGTAGCTGCCGCACTGGCGTCTCGCGGAATACTTACCCTGGTTGCAGATTATCGACTTTATCCCGAAGTCCGTTATCCCGATTTCCTTAAAGATAGCGCGCTTGCGTTGACCTACGGACTCGAACGCGCCGCTAATTTGGGAGGCAATCCAAAACGCGTCTTCGTGATGGGCCACAGCGCAGGCGCGTACAACGCAGCCATGTTGGCGCTCGACCCGCGATGGTTAGCAATGAATGATCATTCCAACAAAGAGCTTGCAGGGTTGATCGGATTGGCAGGCCCTTACGACTTTTTCCCTATAGTTAACCCAGACGCACAACCCGTTTTCTCGCACCCAAACTACCCCGCCAACGCCCAGCCCATTGAATTCGCTTCTGTAAAAGCCATCCCGACGTTTTTAGCTTCAGGAGTCAACGACAAGCTCGTAAGCCCAACAAGAAGCACACAATCACTTTCCGCCAAACTCCGCGCAACCGGAACACCAGTCACGCTGCATATGTATGAGCGAGCAAGTCACACAACATTGCTTGGCGCCTTCTCTGCTCCGCTTAAACGTGTAGCGCCTGTGTTAGACGATGTAGTCGACTTTATTCAAATAGTGCCGCCGCGCGAGTAGAGGCTACCTCCAAAAATTCCCACCTGTCATAGCAGATGTTATATTTGCGCCCTATTCTCTAGACCAAAATAATCAAGGCAGACATGACGGCTACATCAAGCGACTTCGCACAAAAAATTAAATCACTGAGAGAACAGCTGCGCATCTCCCAAGAAGATTTAGCCAAAGAACTAGGCGTTAGCTTCGCCACGGTAAATCGCTGGGAAAACACGAAAACGCAACCGTCGAAATTAGCAAAGAAACAACTGGAACAATTCATCACATCAAAACAACAGCAAGGAGTGCTTAAAGATGACTAATCAACAAATACAGCTATACACTTCTGAAGATGGTCAAATTAGTGTGGAGGTCACACAAAGTGCCGACACTCTTTGGCTAACCCAGGCACAAATGGCCGACCTCTTTGGTACAAAACGCCCAGCTATAACCAAGCACCTGGGCAATATTTTTAGTAGCTCAGAGCTGCAAGAAAAAGTGGTATGTTCCATTTTGGAACATACCACTGCACATGGAGCAATACAGGATAAGACGCAAACAAAAGGGGTTAAACACTACAATCTCGACGCCATCATTTCCGTCGGATACCGTATTAGCTCTAAGCGAGCCACTCAATTCCGCCAATGGGCAACCCAAACCCTGAAACAACACTTGGTACAAGGCTACACTCTCAACCAACACCGCCTAAAAGAGCGCGGCATAGAATTCGAGCAAGTGCTTAATCTGCTCTCACAAACATTAAGTAACCAGCAGTTGATCAATAACGAAGGCGAAGCGGTCATTTCCGTTATCAACGACTACGCACGCAGTTGGAGTTTATTGCAAGGTTATGATGAGCAAAGCCCAAAAGAAAAAACCAGTAAGCAAAACGAAATGCGTACAACTTATCACTAAACTCAGGCGTGTCTCATACAGAATGTCTGTCGTACGCGATGGGAGTAAAGTGCTGTGATTTATTTTGATCGTTACACACATCAATGACTTGATTCAGTTTTATTTGAACGAATCACCTGATCCGGAAATTACTAGTATTCTAGCCAACGATATAACCAATGAAAGTGATGCTGAAAAATTCAGTCATTTTATTTGGAAAATGGTAGAAAAAATTCACGATGATGAAGAAACAGATAGGCTGGCTCTGGGACGTCCGGATAACACCGATATGCTGCCCGACCTAAGTTACGAAGTCACAAAATATATGCGCAACGCAGGCTTTTACAATGTCTGGGAGCGGGTCTCTGATTTAGCTGATTAGACTCTACGCTATTCCTAAAAATGACCTCGCTTTTGTTTATTTGATGCTTTCTAATTGAATAAATTATAGAAAAACTGAAAAAAATCACCCAAAGGCAATCCATGGATATTGTGTAGTTGAGCGATCAGATCAGAAACAACTAACCGTTAGGCATGAGACTTGGAAGCGATGGTATAAACAAAAGCCAACCCATCACATCCAATAAGTACAACCTAATTCACCGTAAAATATTTAGTAGAAGTATTGAGACAGGAACAACAGAATGACAAGCTCACAACAACGCGCCGCCCTGCAACGCCAAATATGGGCGATTGCCAACGATGTACGCGGCGCCGTAGACGGCTGGGATTTTAAGCAATATGTACTCGGCACATTGTTTTACCGCTTTATCAGCGAAAACTTTGCCATTTACATTGAAACCGGTGACGACAGTATTAATTACGCAGAGCTGCCCGACAGCGTGATCACGCCAGACATTAAAGAAGATGCCGTTAAAACCAAGGGCTACTTCATCTACCCCAGTCAGTTGTTTGCAAATGTGGTCAAGGCCGCAAATACCAACGAAAGCTTAAATACCGATCTGGCCGCGATCTTTACTGCTATTGAAAGCTCTGCCAACGGTTATCCTTCAGAGAAGGATATTAAAGGCCTGTTTGCCGATTTTGATACCACCAGCAACCGCCTCGGTAATACCGTAAAAGACAAAAATCTTCGCTTGGCAGCAGTGCTCAAAGGCGTAGCAGGATTGGATTTTGGCCATAATTTTTATGAAAAGAGTGACGCGTCCCATATCGACCTGTTCGGCGATGCCTATGAGTTTCTTATCTCAAACTACGCCGCCAATGCCGGTAAATCCGGTGGTGAATTTTTTACGCCACAACATGTATCTAAGCTAATTGCCCAGCTCGCCATGCATGGCCAAACCAGTGTGAATAAAATTTACGACCCTGCATGTGGTTCGGGTTCGCTGTTATTGCAAGCCAAAAAACATTTTGATGCGCACATTATTGATGACGGTTTCTTTGGGCAAGAGCTCAATCACACCACCTACAACCTTGCGCGTATGAATATGTTTTTTGCATAACATCAATTACGACAAGTTTAATATCCAATTGGGAGATACTTTAAGAGAGCCGCACTTTGGCGATGACAAACCCTTTGATGCCATTGTTTCCAACCCACCTTATTCAGTGAAGTGGATTGGCTCGGATGACCCGACACTAATCAACGACGAGCGCTTTGCCCCAGCGGGTGTACTTGCGCCTAAATCCAAAGCGGACTTTGCTTTTGTACTTCACGCATTAAGTTATTTATCTAGCAAAGGGCGTGCCGCAATTGTATGCTTCCCCGGTGTTTTTTTCCGTGGCGGTGCCGAACAGAAAATTCGCCAATATCTGATCGATAACAATTATGTGGAAACGGTGATTTCACTCGCACCCAATCTGTTTTATGGAACCACCATTGCCGTGAATATTTTGGTGCTCTCCAAACACAAAACTGATACCAACACGCAATTTATTGATGCCAGTAGTTTATTTAAAAAGGAAACCAATACCAATATTTTGACTGATGCGCATATTGAAGCGATCATGAAGGTGTTTGATAGCAAAGCGAACATAAACCACTTTGCAAGATCGGTAGCATATGAAGAAATAGCAAGCCAGCAAGATTACAACTTGTCCGTTAGTAGTTATGTTGAAGCAAAAGATGACCGCGAAGCTATCAACATTATCAAGTTAAACTCTGATTTAAAAATTATCGAGGCTAAAATCGAAAAGCTGCGCGTCAAGATTGACGCTATAGTAATGGACATAGAGAGTGATGAGGGAAAAGCAAACAAATTATGTCTTATGGAAAAGCTAACAGATGGTGTAAAGACCGAATGGAAGCCATTAGAGGAAGTCTGTGATTTTAAAAATGGATTTGCTTTTAAAAGTAATTTATTTAGAGAGAGTGGATTGCCGATAATTCGAATTACAAATGTAGACGGAAAAAAAATAGACCTAAGCGACGTTAAGTTCTTTGATCCTGCTGATTACAAGGAAAACACAAAGTCCTACGAAGTAAAAAAAGGGGATGTTTTGATAGCCATGTCCGGAGCAACTACAGGAAAAATAGGCATATATACTCACGAAAATACCGCATATCTTAATCAACGAGTAGGAAAATTCCTACCTAAAGAGGGGATTCTTAACAATCGTTATTTATATCACTTTATTCTTTCGAAAGTTGAAGAAGTTTATGTAGTTGCAGGCGGCGGAGCGCAACCCAATCTAAGCTCAAATGCGCTGATGACAAAGATACAAATCCCCATCCCCTGCCCAGAAAATCCAGAAAAATCAATTCAGATTCAAACTGAAGTTGTCCGAATTTTGGACTCCTTTGCAGAGTTGACGTCCGAGCTGACTGCCGAGCTGGCTGCCGCCCTTGATGCTCGCAAAAAACAATACAACTACTATCGCGACTTACTGTTGAGTTTTCCAAAATCGGAAGTGGTGGCGGCATAACATGAGCAAGGAATTAAAGGACATAGCTCAGGAACTAAAAGACGCTAACAAAAAGGTACAGTTGATATATGCCTTCAATGGCACGGGTAAAACTCGCTTGTCACTTGAGTTTAAAAATTTGGTGGCACCCAAAAATATCTCCGACGATGACAATGGTGAAAATAACCAGCCTCGCGAAAAAATTCTTTATTACAATGCGTTTACCGAAGACTTGTTTTATTGGGATAACGATTTAAAAGCTGAAACTGATCCCGCTCCCAAGTTGAAAATTCAACCAAATACTTTTACCGGTTGGCTGATCACTTTACTTAAAGAATTGGGAGAGGATGGCAACATCATTTCCAATTTTCAGCGCTACACGAGCAGTAAAGTCACTCCAGAATTTAATGAAGCCTACAAAGACACAATCAAAGATCATGATGAGAATGAAATTGAAGTCAACGTCCCTTCCTTTTCTGAGGTCACTTTTAAAATAGCAGTCAATCAGCCTGTAATGGTGGAAAGCTCCGTTGTTACAATCAATGACGGCGCCATTGTAGTTCAAGGGAATTATGAAATCGTTAAAATTTCCAAAGGAGAGGAAAGCAACTTCGTTTGGAGTATTATTTACACGCTGTTGGAGCAGGTGGTTTCCACCCTCAATGAATCTGATACCGCGAACCGAATAACTGATAAATTTGATCAGTTGGAGTATGTATTTATTGATGATCCGGTTTGTTCGCTGGATGACAATCATCTAATTGAACTAGCAGTTGACCTAGCGGTGTTAATTAAATCGAGCAAATCTAATCTTAAATTTATTATTACAACCCATAGCCCGCTGTTTTATAACGTTCTAAGTAACGAGCTGAGCAATAAAGCCTATGAAAGGCAGGCTGATGGTACCTCCAAGCTGACTTACAACCCAAACAATGAATTTAAGAAGCATCGATTAGCAAAAAAAGCAGATGGGCTTTTTCAGATTGTGGAGCAATCAACAGACTCTCCGTTTTCTTATCATTTGTTTTTATTATCCGAACTCCATGAAGCTATCACAAGCGGTCAAGTTAGAAAATATCACTTTGGTTTTCTAAGGAACATCTTAGAAAAGATGGCGACATTCTTGGGTCATAACTACTGGCCCGCGCTTCTACCAAAAACGCAAGACGGACAACCAGATCCATTCTTAAATAGAATTCTTAATCTATCCAGCCATTCCGCCCATGCGGGTGAAGAGATTGCTGATATTGAAGATGATGACAAAGAAAAATTGGACGAGCTAGTAAAATATTTGATCACGACTTATGGCTTCAGGAAGCAGGAACAACAAAATGGTTGATTGCACCAAATCCAACGCCGAAACGAGTCTGATCGGTTTAGATAAATACGACACGGAGGGAGCCCCATGTCCAAGCATCTAAGCCTGCAAGACCAAACCACGGAATTCCTGCTCTACACTGCACCTAATGGCGCCATAAAGGTGGAGGTGCTGCTAAGCAATGAGAGCATCTGGCTAACCCAAAAACGTATGGCCGAATTGTTTGATGTTGGCGTGCCTGCCATTTCCAAACATTTAAAAAACATCTTTGAAAGCGGTGAATTACAGGAAGAAGTGGTTATTTCCATTTTGGAAACAACCACTGAACACGGCGCCGTTGCTGGTCTCACCCAAACCCAGCAAGTGAAATACTACAACCTGGATGCCGTTATTTCCGTCGGCTACCGTGTGAACTCAGCGCAGGCCACTCAATTCCGAATTTGGGCTACCCAGCTCATCAAAGAGTACATCATCAAAGGCTTTGCTATGGATGATGAGCGGTTAAAAAATGGCCGCTTTTTTGGTAAGGATTATTTCCGCGAATTGCTGGAGCGGGTGCGCTCGATTCGCGCCAGTGAGCGGCGTATCTATCAACAAATTACCGATATTTTCGCTGAATGCAGCACCGACTACGACCCTAAATCGGAAACTACCCGTTTGTTTTATGCTCATGTACAGGACAAGTTTCATTTTGCGATTACAGGCCATACCGCCGCCGAAATTATTAGGCTCAAGGCCGATGCAAGTAAGCCACTCATGGGTATGAACACTTACAAAAATGCACCCGAAGGCCGTGTATTAAAGTCCGACTCAACCGTGGCAAAAAATTATTTAAATGAAACTGATATTAAAAAATTGGAACGTGCCGTCACCGCTTTTTTTGATTACATAGAAGGGATTATTGAACGGCGCAACACCTTTACTATGCAAAGCTTTATCGAAAGTGTAGACAAATTTCTCGCTTTTAATGAATACCAAATTCTGGAGGGCTACGGGACGGTTTCGCGTCAACAGGCAGAACAAAAAGCTTTTGCTGAATATGAAAAATTTAACAAGCAGCAACCTATCGAATCGGATTTTGACCGCGAAGTAAAAAAGCTGCTGAAAAAAAAGGATGCTGAATAATGACCGATTACAAAACCATCGCCGAATCGAACAGTTTTATCGTTCTGGATAAATATAAAAGAGAATGGGAAGTCAAAGAAAATTACCAGAGCGAAGGTGATCTTGAGCGTGAGTGTATTCAGGATTTGCAAAATCAAGGTTACGAATACCTGCCCGGCCTGAATAACGCCGCGACTATGCTCGCCAATGTCCGTGTGCAAGTGCAGGCTCTTAACAACGTAGAGTTTCTAGAGGGTGAATGGCAACGGTTTGTTGAAACTTTTTTGGATAAACCCAGCGATAACATTGTCGATAAAACCCGCAAAATTCACGATGACTATATTCATGATTTTGTATTTGACGATGGCCGCATTAAAAACATTTACCTGTTCGATAAGAAAAACATTGCCCGTAACAAAGTGCAGGTGATCAAGCAGTTCGAACAAGCTGGCAGCCATGCCAACCGTTACGATGTAACCATTCTGGTTAATGGTTTGCCACTAGTGCAAATCGAACTCAAAAAGCGTGGTGTAGCCATTCGCGAAGCATTTAATCAAGTACATCGTTACAGTAAAGAGAGCTTCAATAGCCAGCAGTCGCTGTATAAGTATTTGCAGCTGTTTGTGATCTCTAATGGCACCGACAGCCGTTATTTTGCAAATACCACTCAGCGTAATAAAAACAGTTTCGACTTCACCATGAATTGGGCGAAGTCCGATAACAACCTCATTAAAGATTTAAAAGATTTTACTGCCACTTTCTTCCAGAAAAATACACTGCTGAACGTGCTGCTGCATTATTCAGTATTTGATGTGAGCAATACACTACTGGTCATGCGCCCCTATCAGATCGCCGCTACCGAACGCATTATGTGGAAAATCAAAAGTTCTTTTCAGGCGAAAAGCTGGAGCAAGCCAGACAGTGGGGGCTTTATTTGGCATACCACCGGCTCGGGTAAAACCTTAACTAGCTTTAAAGCGGCACGTTTGGCAACTGAACTGGACTTTATCGATAAAGTATTCTTTGTGGTAGATAGAAAAGATTTGGATTACCAAACCATGAAGGAATACCAGCGCTTTTCGCCCGACAGCGTGAATGGCTCTGACAGCACCGCAGGCCTAAAACGCAATCTGGAAAAGGATGATAATAAGATCATCGTTACTACCATCCAAAAGCTCAACAACCTGATGAAAAGCGAAAGCGACTTGCCCATTTACAACAAGCAAGTGGTGTTTATTTTTGATGAATGCCATCGCAGTCAATTTGGTGAGGCGCAGAAAAACCTGACCAAAAAATTCAAGCGTTTCTACCAGTTCGGTTTCACCGGCACGCCTATCTTCCCGCAAAACGCGCTAGGTGCCGAAACTACTGCCACCGTGTTTGGCCGTGAACTGCATTCCTATGTGATTACCGATGCGATACGCGATGAAAAGGTGCTCAAGTTCAAAGTGGACTACAACGATGTGCGCCCTAAATTTAAAGCCATCGAAACTGAGCAAGACGAGAGAAAACTGTCTGCTTCCGAAAACAAGGAAGCGCTATTGCACCCAGAGCGTATTCGGGAGATTTCCCAGTACGTTCTCAATAACTATCGCCAGAAAACTCACCGATTGCAGGCGAACGCTAAGGGCTTCAATGCCATGTTCGCGGTAAGTAGTGTTGATGCAGCCAAGCTGTATTATGAATCGCTTAATCAACTGCAAAAAGACCGCGACAAGCCGCTGAAAATCGCCACTATCTTTTCCTTTGCGGCCAACGAGGAGCAGGATGCGGTGGGCGAGATTCTGGATGAGAGCTTTGATGTTTCTGCGATGAACAGCAGCGCTAAAGAGTTTTTAAGTGCTGCCATTACCGACTACAACACTTTCTTTAAAACTAATTTCAGTGTTGATAGCAATGGCTTCCAGAACTATTACCGTGATTTAGCCATGCGGGTTAAGACCAAGGAAATTGATCTGTTGATCGTGGTCGGAATGTTCCTCACTGGTTTTGATGCGCCAACACTCAATACACTTTTCGTTGATAAAAACCTGCGTTTCCATGGGTTGATGCAAGCCTTTTCGCGTACTAACCGCATATACGATGCAACCAAGACCTTCGGAAATATTGTTACCTTTCGAGATCTAGAAACGGCCACCGTGGATGCGATCACGTTGTTTGGTGATAAGAACACCAAAAACGTTGTATTGGAAAAGAGCTACAAAGAATATATGGAAGGCTTTACCGATGTGATGACCGGTGAAGCACGGCGTGGATTTACGGATGTAGTGAGCGAACTGGAACAGCGCTTTCCTGATCCAACCACCATTGAAAAAGAGTCCGATAAAAAAGCCTTTGCGAAGCTCTTTGGCGAATACCTCCGCGTAGAAAACGTGCTGCAAAATTACGACGAATTTGCCAGCCTTAAGGCCCTGCAAAAACTGGATATAAACGACCCAGAAGCAGTCGAGGCATTTAAAGCTGAGCATTATTTGGATGATGCAAAACTGGCAGAGTTGCAAACCATACGGCTTCCAGCAGAGCGTAAAGTCCAGGATTATCGCTCCACCTACAACGACATCCGCGACTGGCAGCGCCAACAAAAATCGGCTGAGGAGAAAGAAAAATCAACCATTGACTGGGATGATGTGGTGTTTGAGGTGGATCTGTTGAAATCTCAAGAGATCAATCTGGATTACATTCTGGAATTGATTTTCGAGCACAACAAAAAAACCAAAAGCAAAGCTGAGTTGGTCGAAGAAATGCGCCGGATAATTCGCGCCAGCCTCGGCAACCGCGCTAAAGAGAGTCTCGTCGTTAACTTCATCAATCAAACCGACCTCGACAAAATTGAGAATGCCGTCAGTGTGATTGAAGCTTTCTATAAGTATGCACAAGCTGAACTGCAACGCGAAGCGAAAGAGCTAATTGATACGGAAAACCTGAATCAAGAAGCAGCAAAGCGTTATATCACCACGTCGCTCAAACGCGAGTATGCCAGTGACGCAGGAACAGAGCTTAATGCTATTCTTCCCAAGATGAGTCCGTTAAACCCTCAATATCTCACGAAGAAACAAAGCGTGTTTCAAAAGATCGCTATGTTTGTTGAGAAATTTAAAGGGGTGGGTGGAAGCATCTAACTTCTACGATCAAAATGCCAAAAACCTACCAGCCACCACACAGCATCACCCCAGCCATTATTCACTTGATTGCAAAAATCAGTGAAGCTGTAGGTCGTTTGTCAGTTTTGCAAGAAGAAAAAAATCTGCGATTACGACGCGCAAACCGCATTCGTACAATTCAAGGTTCATTAGCCATCGAAGGCAATACATTAAGCGAAGAGCACATTACCGCAATTCTGGAAGGTAAACGCGTTATAGCTCCACCAAAAGAAATTCAGGAAGTTCGTAATGCGATTAAAGCTTATGAGAAATTTGAAACATGGACAGCGGCCAGTGAAAAAGATTTGCTGAAAGCTCACGAAGTTTTAATGGCTGGCCTTATTGACGATGCGGGAAAATATCGCAAAGGTAATGTAGGTGTGATGAATGGTGATCAGGTCGTGCATATGGCACCACCAGCGAACCGCGTTAAAATTTTAATGAATGATTTATTGGGGTGGCTTGCGAATACAGAAGAGCATGCACTCATTGTCGGTTCTGTTTTCCACTATGAGTTCGAATTTATTCATCCATTTAGCGATGGCAACGGTCGTATGGGTCGGCTCTGGCAAACATTAATACTTAACCAATGGAATCATTTGTTTGCAAACTTGCCTGTAGAAAGCATGGTGCATGAACATCAAGGCGAGTATTACCAAGCTATTAACTCAAGCACAAAAAAAACTGACTCAGCCCCCTTTATTGAATTTATGCTTCAGATGATTTTAAACACCATTGAATCATCCAACTCTCTAAGCACCCCCCAAGTCACCCCCCAAGTCACCCCCCAAGTAAAAGAGTTGCTTCTTGCACTGAAAGGCGAAATGAGTCGCGATGAATTGCAACTCGCTTTGAGCTTGCAAGACCGTAAATCTTTCACCGCACGCTATTTAAAACCTGCACTCAAAGCAGGTTTAATTGAAATGACCATTCCCGAAAAACCTAACAGCCGCTTGCAGAAATATCGTTTAACCAATCGCAACTGAACCTCGGCAAATTCCTACTCCCCCTTGCTTATGAAAGCCAAGCTCACTCATGACTTTGTGCAAATAGCTCGGCTTTTGATAATTGGTGTTGACCATGTCTATATCTTTGGTGAGATAGAGGTTTTCGGTATAGATCTCTACCGCGAGGCCACCCACCAGAACTACTTCAACTCCATGATGTTGCAAGTGCTTCGCCAATATTGCCGCGAGCTCGACTATCGGCGTATCGCTGTAATTCATTATTTTTCCCTGCCATATTTGAACGTTCACGCATTATTTCCAAAGGCTTGCCTGCCTGTCGTGGTCTTGTACGTTGCACGGACAGTTGTTCTTTTATTTCAGTGGGATATGCCGCTAGAGCCGCTTTTAAAAGCTCTTTTAGTGGCTCAATAAAAATATAACGTGGGTTTAATTCATAATTACGCACTTTTCCAATTAGCTGGCTAACGATTACACCGTCCTCTTCCAAACGAGCCAGCTGTTTTTGTACGGGATTAACGGGCGCCCCATAAAATTCGGCAATGCTTTTGCTATAGCCAGATCCACGTAGTAGTAGATAAATGAGCGCTCTTTCCTGAGTTTCTGCTCGCAGGATGCCTTTCAATATAAACATAGTTACCTCCATACCAATATATAATCAATATAAACCATATATTGGTATATATCTGGGTATATCGAAAACTAAGGTGATCGAGTGTCAGTTATTTATCCTTCACACCATTCCTCGCAATATCAACATCCGCTTTTACCTGATCACGAATCAAAGCCCAGTGAAATAAATTATTTTTATTTTCATCGTAGGAGTTATGGTTGTAATGGGTTAGCGGCATGTCGCGGTAGATGGGTCTTGTTATGCGGATGACTTCGTCCCAATAAGACAGTGCTTGTTCTAAATGTTTAATTGCTTGTTGCTGTTGTTCCGGGTCGCCGGTGAGGCGGAATTTTTTTAGGGCAATCGCGCCTTTTATTTTTTCGGATAAATGCAATCCCAAATTTGCCCATGTTTTTATATCGGAGACTTCGTACATGAGGCTTGCGTTGCCTTTGGTGTCTATTGCGTTGACGAGCTTTAAAGCTTGATTGTTATCGCGCTCTAACATTTCGACAAGTTTTGGTGGGGTTATTCTGTCTTC
>Ga0247739_10000607_pt1 | contig 12629 bp, 9 predicted proteins | sample UWRJL058202B2_FD_180943 | JGI IMG/M metagenome (GOLD analysis project Ga0247739, IMG submission 180943) | Plant litter microbial communities from Arlington Agricultural Research Station in Wisconsin, United States - UWRJ-L058-202B-2 | ecosystem: Environmental > Terrestrial > Plant litter >...
CACAATCCTCCGGCACCTGAGTTGCTGGAACTGTGCGATAAAATGGGTTTTATTGTGATGGATGAAGCCTTTGATATGTGGAAGAAAGAAAAAACGCTGTTCGATTACCATCTCGCTTGGGACGAGTGGCATAAGCGGGATCTGCAAGCCCAATTACTGCGGGATAGGAACCATCCATCGGTATTTATTTGGAGCATCGGCAACGAGATACCAGAACAATGGGGCAACGATAGCGATACCAATGGCAAGCGCATTATTACCGAATTGCAAGCCATCGTAAAAGCGCTGGACACCACCAGACCTACCGTAACTGCCAACAATGAAATAAACCCATGGAACAAATTACTGCAGGCCAATGTAACCGATTTGGTAGGATATAATTACAACCATCGAAACTGGAGCAAAGACAGTGTGGGCAAGCGTTGGGGCAATAAACCATTCATTGTAACAGAATCTATTTCTGCTTTGGAAACACGTGGCCATTACGAAACTTTCCCTTCGGACAGTGTACGTAGGTGGCCCGAGCGTTGGGATAAACCCTGTGCCGGTTGCAACAGCGATTTAACCGTAAATGCCTACGATAATGTTTCCACGCCATGGGGAAGCACGCATGAAGAAACCATGAAAATATTCAAAAGATTAAATAATGTTTCTGGTCAATTTATATGGACGGGTTTCGATTATCTGGGAGAACCTACGCCTTATGATTGGCCGGCACGTAGTTCATATTTTGGCATCATCGATTTGGCGGGTTTCCCCAAAGACGTGTATTATATGTACCAAAGCGAGTGGACAAACAAACCCGTGCTGCACATGTTGCCGCATTGGAACTGGAAGGCTGGCGATACCGTAGATGTGTGGGCTTACTACAGTCAGGCTGACGAAGTTGAACTTTTTCTGAACGATAAATCTCTCGGTACAAAGAAAAAAATAGGTGATGATGTACATGTGATGTGGCGGGTGCTTTATGTACCAGGAACGATAAAAGTGATATCTAGAAGAGATGGGAAAATTGTATTGACCCAAGAAACCAAAACTGCTGGTGTGCCCGCTAAAATCATGTTATTAGCTGATAGAAAAACCATTCGAGCGGATGGAAAAGACTTGTCATTTATAACCGCTAAAGTGGTGGATGTTGATGGCAACATGGTTCCCGATGCGGCCGATTTAATTAGCTTCGATACGCAAGGTGCAGGCGCAGTGATCGCAACAGACAATGGCTTACAAACAAGTCTGGAATCTTTTAAATCCCATCAGCGCAAAGCCTTTAATGGTTTATGTTTGGCAGTGGTGCAATCGACCGAGAAAGCGGGGCCAGTAACGGTGACCGCCACAGCTGCGGGATTGCAAAAGGCTTCGATAACGCTTCAAGGAAAATAAATCAATAAAACAAAGCCATTGAATTATAAAATAATATTTGTTACAGTGTTCGCTTATTTAGCATTTACCATTGATGCGGCGGCGCAGGATACACAGGGTTTTTTTCTGAATGATTGGCAAGCTAAAAAAGCGGTCATTCCTCCATTTAAAAAAATGGAACCTGCTTCACAAAAAGCAGACGTGTCAATAATGGTGGATGCAAAAAATACCCATGTAAAAATTTCCAGATATCTCTACGGTAACAATACCAATCCTTACATGACACAGATTGTGACGGAACCGAAGTTGATGAAGCAACTGCAGCAGTTGTCGCCCAATATCTTGCGTTTTCCTGGTGGCAATATCAGCAATGTTTATTTTTGGGATGCGGCCCCTTTTCATAAACCGATGGATGTGCCAGATACCATTTTGTATGGTGACAAACGCAAGCCCAAACGTGAAAAATTTTGGTATGGAAAAGATGAAAATCCCAATAGTTTGACCGTAGAAAATTATTACAAATTACTACAGCAAACGAACAGCACCGGAACCATTTGCGTGAATGCGGGCTATGCACGATATGGCACCGGAAAAGACCCGATTGCCACCGCTGCACACTACGCTGCCAATTGGGTTCGGTACGATAAAGGCCGTACCAAATTTTGGGAAGTGGGCAACGAGGATTATGGTAATTGGCAAGCAGGTTATCGCATAGATACTGCCAAAAACAAAGACGGGCAGCCAACAATCACCAACGGTAAAATGTATGGCAAAATATATAAAGCATTCCACGATTCGATGCATGCGGCGGCGAGGGAAATAGGTGCTGCCATTCATGTAGGTGCTACCATTATTGAAACCGGAAAGCACAACGCTTGGGAAAGCGATGTAACCAAAAACTGGAATAGCAGCTTCTTTTCAGCTGCAAAAAATGCGGCTGATTTTTTCGTGATCCATAGCTATTTTACGCCTTATCAACAAGATTCGAAACCAGATGAAATATTGAATTTGGCTACGCTGGTGAGCAACAATATGATGCAGAGCATGCAAGAAATGGCGCAGCAAAATGGGGTTGAACTAAAACCAATAGCCTTGACCGAATGGAATATTTTTGCCGAAGGCTCTAAACAACAAATTTCTTATATCAACGGCATGCATGCTGCGATAGTACTAGGCGAACTTGCAAAACTGAAATATGGCATGGCTTGCCGTTGGGACTTGGCCAATGGTTACGGCAAGGGAAACGACCACGGCATGTTCAACAAAGGAGATGAACCTAATATGCCAAAATGGAGTGCTAGGCCAGTGTTTTATTATATGTATTATTTCCAAAAGTTCTTTGGCGACCATTTGGCCTCCGCTTCATCAAGCGATAGCAACGTATTGATTTATGCATCTACTTTTAGCGATGGCAAAATAGGGTTGGTCGTCATTAATAAAGACAGCACCACTAAAACAATAGAAGTTAATTTGTCATCAACCAAACAAAAAGGCAACTTATATTGCTATACCTTAACTGGCGGTAATGACGGCGGTCTCTTTTCAGGAAAAGTACTGATCAATGGCATCGGGCCAACCTTGCCTGCTGGTGGGCCAGACAACTTTGAGAACATACCTGCTTGGCAATACGATGTTACAAATGGAAAAGTTAAGGTTGCGATGGCTGCCAAGGCGGTTGATTATATGTTGATAGATGAACACAAATAGGTTTGTACGGATTGCTATACGATAAAAATTGTTATATGAAAAAACATGGAAGAACGGCTGCGTTATTGTTATTCGCGGCTTTGTTGGGGAATGAGGCTGGTGCACAAACCGGTTCCGCAACGGAAACTAAAATCGATGCGCTGATCAAGAAAATGACCTTGCAAGAAAAAGTAAATATGATTCATGCAAATTCTTCTTTCACTTCTGCTGGGGTGCCAAGGCTAGGCATACCAGAGCTTGTTACTTCGGATGGTCCGCATGGCGTGCGTGTAGAGCATGGCCGAGGCTGGGCGGATGCAAAGAATGTGAACGACTCTGGAACGTATTTACCGGTAGGCGTTGCATTGGCAGCCACCTGGAACCCTTCGCTTGGTCTTGCATACGGAAAAGTGTTGGGCAGCGAAGCCAAGTATCGTGGTAAAGATGTGATACTCGGCCCAGGCATCAACATTATGCGGTCGCCATTGAACGGTCGAAATTTCGAATACCAAAGCGAGGATCCTTTCTTGATTTCGAAGATGGTCGTGGGTTATATCAAAGGCGTTCAAAGCGAGGGTACATCCGCTTGCATAAAACATTTTATGGGCAACAACGAAGAAGTGGACCGTGGTACGGTGGATGTGCAGATGAGCGAACGGGCGCTGCGAGAAATTTATCTGCCCGGCTTTAAGGCAGCGGTAATAGAAGCAGATGTAAATACCATCATGGGTGCATACAACAAATTTCGTGGCCAATATTGTACACACAATGCATATTTGGTAAATAAAATATTAAAAGGAGAATGGGGTTTCAAAGGGTTGTTGATGAGCGATTGGGGCGCAGTACACAACACGATGGAAGCATTGCAAAATGGAACCGACCTTGAAATGGGCAGCGACATTGCAAATCCACCGATGAAGTTCCCGAATTTCTTTTTAGGGGATACAGTGCTGACGCTCGTTCGGAGTGGAAAAATACCTGAATCGATGATCGATGACAAAGTGCGGAGAATTCTTCGGGTAATGTTTAAGACGAGTACGTTTAGTAAGAGTTCTCCAGGGGAATATGGCTCGGAAGCTCATATTGCCACGGCCAAAAAAGTTGCCGAAGAGTCGATTGTTCTATTAAAAAACGAGCAGCATATTTTACCATTAAATGCCAACAACATTAATTCAATTGCTGTAATTGGCGCTAATGCCGACCGCAAAAATTCAATGGGTGGAGGTAGCTCGCAAGTAAAGGCGCTGTACGAGATAACGCCGTTGCAAGGTTTGAAAAATGCAGCCAAGAACATTTCCTTTAATTATATACAAGGATATAAAATAGAACGGGACGCAGTGGCCGACCAAGCGATGATAAACGAAGCTGTGGAAGCCGCAAAAAAAGTTGACGTTGCCATTGTGGTAGGTGGCTGGTTACATGGTTACGATTACAGCAAGTGGAGCGACAATGCCTACGACGCCGAGGGCACCGACAAGCCCGATATGAAAATGCCTTTTGGACAAGATGCGCTAATCAAGGCGGTGGTAAAAGCGAATCCCAATACAATCGTGGTTTTAATAGGCGGCGGCCCAATCGATATGACGCAATGGATTGGTGACACTAAAGGCATCATCGAAGCGTGGTATGGTGGCATGGAAGGGGGCACCGCATTGGCCGAAGTGATTTTTGGCACCGTTAATCCATCGGGTAAATTGCCGGTAAGTTTCCCAAAAGTGTTGGAGGATGTGCCTGCACATAAACTAGGCGATTTTCCGGGCAAGAATGGTGTAGCAGTTTATAGGGAAGATATATTCGTTGGATACAGATATTATGACACGTACAAAATTGAACCACAATTTGCGTTCGGTCATGGGCTTTCTTATACCGACTTTACTTATAAAAATTTAGTATTGGCCAATAATGCTGACGGCACCGTAACGGCCATGGCAACCATCACTAACACCGGTAAAGTTGCTGGCGCAGAAGTGGTGCAATTATACATTCACAAAGAAAATTCAGCCGTAAAAAGGGCGGAGAAGGAATTGAAAGGTTTTGAAAAAGTATTGCTGAAAGCTGGCGAATCGAAAACGGTATCCATCAAGCTACCAAAGGATGCGTTTAAATATTACAATGAAACGAAAATGGCTTGGGACATGGAGCCGGGAAATTATACGATAGAATTGGGAGGCTCTTCACGGTCTATTCAATTAAGAAAAGGAATTGTAAGGTAATTGATATGTTTTGCATATTTGTTGTAAAACTCAAACCGGATTGTTATTCCTTCGCTTTCATCCTTTTGGTTTTCCAATAGCTCCAATCGATATTGGCTACGTATACGCCAGCAAGAATAATAAGCAAGCTGGCTATTTGGCCCCACGTAACGGTTTCTTTGTATACTAACCCCCAGCCGAGGGCCACAAACGGAATGCCATAAGTAACCAACGAAGCAAAGACCGGCCCCCCTCGTTTTAAAAGCATATAAAATATGATGGATGCAACCGCAGTGCCCATGATGCCCAACAGGCTAGAGGCGGCCGTGGCAATAAGATAGGGCGTAGTAGACAAAGGCAAACGGAAGTAGCCGGTAAACCATAAAATTGCGGCTGACGGAATAATCAATGCCGAAAAAGCAAATGACACAATAACGATAGATGGAACATGCGCAAGCTTTTGCTGTACCATATTTACATTTACACCGTATAATATAGTAGCAAGAATGATGTACCCGGCATACCCTAGTTCGCCCATTCCATGGCGCTCTTGGTTCAAGAACAATAATACGGAACCAATCAAACCAAGAATGATACCTATAATCTTATTGTGTGGCACTTTCTTTCCGTAGATGAAAAATCCCGCCAGTATCACGAACATGGGTGTAAGCGCATTGAGTACGCCTGCAAGCCCACTATCTATTTTGGTTTCGGCAATACAGAACAAAAAAGCGGGTATAAAGCTTCCAATGAGGCCTGAGAGTATGATGCGGCCAGCCAGATGGAAAGGAATTTTTTTCCATTGTTTTATAACGAAAGGAAACAATATAACGCCTGCTGAAAAAATCCGCATGGCAGCTACTTGAAAGGCAGTCAACAAGGGCCGGTTGGCTGAATCATATAAACCAATTTTCATTAATATAAATGAACTTCCCCAAATAATGCACAGGGCGATGAAGATAAACCAGGTAACAAGCTTGTTTGACATTTCATCGCAAAAGTCGCAAAATATATTGTTGAATCGAAAACATGCATTATTGTTGTTCTTTCTTTATCTTAACATTATTTTCAACTATTAAAATCAACAACATGGGAATGCTCAAAGAATTCAAGGAATTTGCTATTAAAGGCAACCTTGTAGATATCGCCGTAGCATTTGTTATGGGTGCTGCATTCAGTAAAGTAGTAGCAGCTTTTACCGAAGGCATGGTGGCGCCTGTAATTGGATTACTTACTGGTAAGGATTTAAGCAAAAATGAATTGGTGATAAAAGAAGGTGTTGCTGCAGGCGTAGATGCTGCTGGAAAAGTAACGGAAGCCATCCCTGCAGTCTCTATTAAATGGGGTGCGTTTGTTACTGCATGTATAGATTTTATAATTGTTGCTTTTGTAATGTTTATCATAATAAAGGCACTCAATAATTTGAAAAAGAAAGAACCAGCGATAGAAGTTGTTCCGGAAGTAACCAGTACAGATAAATTATTGATTGAAATACGGGATGCATTGAAAAAGTAGTCAAAACTTTTTTAACCTTTATATTTGTCACTAACCTTCGGGTCTCGGAATTTTTAATTAATACCAAACACTGATATGAGAAAAGTACTTTTGGCACTCTGCATGGGTGCATTCAGCATGTACGCAAATGCGCAAGACAAAGCAATGGCAGACATGGCGATGTCTAAAAAAGACAACAAAGATGGGCACGTAAAAGGCACTTGGACAAAGGGCGGATTATTCTCTTTGAGTGTAGCACAAGGTAGTAGCGCCAACTGGGCTGCTGGCGCCGAAAAGTTTTCACTTTCCGTCAATGGCTTTGCAAACCTTTACGCCAATAGAAAATGGGGCAAAAACTCTTGGAACAACAATTTGGACTTAAACTACGGTTTATTGAACACTACTTCTCAAGGGTTAAGGAAGAATAATGACCGCATCGATTTTTTGTCGAAATACGGACGGGAACTCAGCAAGCACATCAATTTCGCCACCTTGTTCAATTTCCGTTCGCAGTTTGCAAACGGCTTTGATTACTCAGAAACCCCTAAGCGCCGTACTTCGGGATGGTTTGCACCGGCATATTTTACATTGGCCCCAGGGGTTGAATGGAAGCCATGTGAAGCTTTTGGACTTTTCTTTTCTCCAGCGGCAGCTCGGGCAGTAGTGGTTACCAACCAACCTTATAGTTATTCTTATCAAGGCGGGGTTAAACCAGATGGTACCATGCAGGTTCCCCTTGCCACCCAATATGGCGTGGATCCGGTTGACCAGATAGACTGGCAGTTCGGTGCTTTTGTATCTGCTACCTTCAATAAAGAGATTTTTAAGAACGTGAGTTATCAGGGCCGTTTAGATCTTTACTCCAATTACCTACAATCGAACCCAACCAATTTGGATGTGTTTTGGACCAATGCTTTTATCTTGAAAGTAAACAAATGGTTGAATGTTACCTACAACATTGATGTAATTTATGATGATGATATCAAACAATTTGGACCCAATTTAAATGCTCCTCGTACCCAATATCGATCCATGTTTGGTGTTGGCGTAGCTACTCGTTTATAGTTTATTACATTTTGTCCACAATAATTTTTTAGTGTCCCCTGCCGTTGGCGGGGGACTTTCTTTTTCAGCTATCTTGCCCTCCTCAGAGCGTACATAACAATGACAACAACATCATATCAGATAAAATTACCGGAATTCGAAGGCCCGTTCGATTTATTGCTTTTTTTTATAGAAAGGGACGAATTGGACATTTATAATATCCCGATCACAAAAATTACCAACGATTTTTTAGATTATATCCATGGACAGGACGGACTGAACATTGAAATGGGTAGTGAATTCATTCTGTTTATCAGCACCTTAATGCGCATCAAGGCAAAAATGCTTTTGCCACGCAAAGAAGTGGATGCTTCCGGTGCTGAAATAGATCCGAGACAAGAACTGGTAGATAAAATTTTGGAATACAAGCGTTTCAAGGAAGCCAGTATAAAAATGGCCGAGCTGGAATCTACCCGCATGCAAATGGTGAAAAGGGGTAATTTAGAGGCTGATATTGCTTCCATAGGCGAAGAAGCTGGAGAAGGCACCGAAATACAAGCTATTACTTTGTTCAAATTGATGAAAGCGTTTGAAAAAGTAATGAAACGTGTACAAGCCCGTAATTTTAAACCGCAGCACGTGGTGATGCAATATAACTACACCATGGAGGGCACAAGGGATTATGTGCTGCACATTACCAAACAAAACCGAACGGTTGGTTTTGATAAAATTTTTGAAGTTTGTGAAAATCGGGTTCATGCCTTGTTCCTTTTCTTGAGCGTGTTGGAATTGTGCCAACAACAGTTTATGATGATCATCACCGGAGAAGGACGCAACAATTTTGTGGTAGAATGGAACAATGAACGCCCTGCTGACGTAGTGGACTTATTTACGATTGTGGCCATGCCGCCAAACCCAACCTTAAACTAGAGTAAACTGTATAATAATAAAAAAGCATGTAGAGAAATCTACATGCTTTTTTATTATTATAAATGAGAAGGTCATAATTTATTCAACAACTCCTGCGCCTGCTCATAGTTTTCTTCATTTTTCTGGATAGTCGATAATATCTTTTTCGCAGCATCAGTATTTCCTTGTTTTAGCTGGGATAAGGCCCTGTACCAGGTGGCTTGTGAGGTATACGCAGAAGCGCCATTTTCCACGATCAACAAGTCTTTTTCAGCCGCTGCATAATCTCCCGTTTGTAACAATGCATAACCCCTAGCTAGCTGAAAATGTGCTTGGTCGGGCTTTGCGGCCAAGTAAGCATCAAAGGCTGGTATGGCTTGTTTAAAATCCCCTTTATTAAAAAAGGTTACCGCAATATTCAACAGGCTATCTGTTTGATTGCTACGGTCTGTTACCGATAAATTTTCGAAACTCGAGTATTGGGCATATAAAGTTTGATTGTCTATATGTGGCGCAAAAAAGGCCATGCGTACCACCAATATTACTACAATAACTGCTGCTGCGGCACTTATGCCAACTAGCCATCTGCGACGCATCGGCACCACCTTCGCTTGTATGCTGGCCATCGCTTTTTGCTCGTCAATAGCTTCTTGTATCGTGTTTTTGAGCGCTATTTCTCCTTGCGCCAAACGTTCGCTGTTTTGCAAATGATGGTGTAATTGTTGGTAAATAACCAACTGCTCTTTTAAAGATGGCTCTGCCGCTAACTGCCCCTCGAACACTGTTTTTTCTGCAGGTTCCATTAGCCCGTTTACGTATGCCTCTATTTGTTCATATTTTTCCATTACATATTAATTTGGTTGTACTCTGGGCTGCTTCTTACCAATTCGGTAAGTTGGCCCATACATTCACTCTTTTTCTTACGCACATACGCATAGCTAAAACCTAACTTGGCTGCTACTTCTTCCATTGATTTTGTGGTGTAACATACAGTGAGCAGTTCTCTGCAAGCTTTTCCCAATGCAGCTAATTTCTTTTTAAATAAGGTTTCTTTTGCTTCGTGCAGTTGCCACTCTTCCGTGTTTTGGCTAACCAGCTTATCAGCATTATAACCACTAAAATCTGTTAATGTTACCCCTTTGCGGCCCTTGTTTTCTAACATATTGATCCACTTGTTTCTGCATACCATAAACAAAAATGCATCAAAAGGGCAGGTAAGGGTAAAAGAACCTCCGCTTGCAGTACGGTAGATACTTGTTAATGCTTCTTGAAAAACGTCGTCTGCATCGTTACTATCTCCACCATTTTTAATTACCCACCCACGGATACGCCCAATATGATTGACGTAAATCTTTTTTACCAGCGCCGTGTCGTTTTTTACAAGGGCTTCTACATAAATATGGTCGGGGTGTACGCTCATGATTGGATTAATTGGCCTAATGTACAACCGATCTGCAAATATTTTTTTTCAAAATTGGGTAACATGCTTTGCGTTAGGCGGATATAGGAGCAGAAATAGGGATGGCACATACGCACACACGCATTGACCTCGGTCTTTTTTAATCACACACTCCAAAACACCTTGTTTCTTTTTATATAAACCTTACCTCTAATAGGCATGTCGGTTGAAAGACTAACATGTTATTACCACATCACACAAAAGCCCACACTACACTACTTATTTATTAGGCCGGGCAAGCACAGTGCCCGGCCTTTTTATGGGTATCAATCATAAATAAAAATTTTAAGCATTCTTTGTTCTGACTTTTAATGTATATTTTTCGCAATAGTAAAATTTGATTTTGTATGAAAAAATCGTTATTGATTTGTTTGGTTTCTTTTTTGAGCGCCTCAGCTTTTTGTCAATTAAATGTTTCCACTAATCCTGGCAATCCATCATCCTTTACATTCGGTTTTAAACCCACGGAACAAAACGGAGAAAACTATACCATAAACCCCGATACCCTTAGTCCAGATTTTGAGAAGCTGATAAAGCAACCTAGATATCGACAATATATAGAATTTGGCGATGGTTTTTTTTCGAACGATTTTACGGGAGATGCTGTAACAACTAGCTTGGGTAGAGATGGCAATTATGCGCCCTTTGTACTCAACTATCGGATTTATGTTCCTTGGCCGCCAAAAGCTACGGAACTAGAAGAAAATACTAGCTCCAATATTGCGTCTACATCCATAGAAAATCGACAAGGCGGTAATCAACAAAAAATACCTGCCAATAAATCGGTATCCATTGTATCCAGTATCAATAGCGTTATTCCTGGCGATGTAATGGTTTATGCTATCCCGTTTAAAGTGCCTACTGGTGCTCGCAGCGTTACTATTGTCTTTTCTTACAATGAAAAAAATAAAGAAATCTTTGTGCCATTGGCAAATGCGGGCGCTACCTGTAAATGGGGAGGCAGCGCTATACCAGCTATTCGGGTTCCATCGCTTTCTTTGGGAGAAAGAATAGACACTAGCAGGCGGGAGGTTAAAGCCAATATTCAAATAGACGTAAAAGAAATTGCCGTATCCAGAGGAAAACAGCGATTTCAAAAAATTGATGAATCTTTTGCCAATTCAGTAGCCATCACTATAGCCAATGTTCCAGACAACTTGGAGCACAATGTTTTCATTACGCTGCAAACTAAAAGTGAGCACGACATTGGAACGTTGCAGCTGGAGGAAGGAAGCCTGATCAATACAGCAGTGCTAGCGAGTTTCGATAATGGAACCGATGTAAACCAGCAGTCACTACCATTTTTTTTGAACGCCCATGATCCCAACCACGCTGAAGCAACGCCAATTTGTTTTAAAAAAGGAACCACCCAAAATGTCGATTTTAAACTCTCTTTTAGTAACGACGGTCGGGGCCATGCAAACCAGATTATGCTAGCTTCTATTTTTGATACCAAAGGCGCATTCAACTACAAGAATATAAAAATTAAAAAATTGGTACTGGCCGGTCAGGTGGTAAATACGCCACTTCAAATGACTTCCATATTGGATTGGAAGACCGAGCAACAAGGCCTCTTCAGCATATCCATTCCACAAAAACACACTGGAGACTCCTTATTTTTTACTTGGAAATTACAACCCCCGCTGTTAAAGGGCATACCGTTACAGTATCCAATAGACAATTATCCCGGTAATCAAAATATTGGCTACATCGAGTTTACGGCTGACGTAGAAGCACCTAACGACGTCGACTCCGTAATCTTTTCGGGCCGCATAAAATTTAATGGCGAAACGGTAATGGAAACCCCTAACCGTGTTACGATAAACGTGAAAGATAACTGCGACGGAACACCGCTACCCCCTTGCGATTCCTTCTGGTGCAGGTGGTGGAAATGGCTGCTGTTAGCTTTGCTGATATTGATTGCGGCATTGGTCATCATCCGTCGTCGTTAGCATAACGATTTTTAAAATTAACCGGCATATATTGTTACATGGTATATGCCGGTTAATTTTATGGCATGATAGGAAGTTTTAAAAATGGAGTACTTGGCTTGGTCTGGTGCGTCATTGCTTCCGCTTGCGGACATAAACAAGCTGCGCCGCCAGATAACAATCAATTGTTGAGTGTTATAGATTCAACGATATTTCAACTTGTTGCCACTTCTAATCAATCAACGATACCGGGTCTTATCAACCAAAGGAACGACCTGCAAAAGACGATCAACATCAAGCACTACTGCGAGTGGAATTTTCGTTTGTACGACACCTTGGAAAAATATGACGCACAAAGCCTTTATCCAGAAAATGCGGATGAAGTATATAGAAGTGCTATGATGTTGGGTGATACTGGCCTTGAAAAAAAAGCGAACGATTTTTTGTATAAGGCGGGAATATCTTATTATAGAGACAGTAAATATCTCCCTGCAAGAGCGCTTCTTGAGTTGTACATGTCTGCCAAGCCATCGCAACAAACATTGGCCGAGCCGA
>Ga0247739_10000608_pt1 | contig 12629 bp, 12 predicted proteins | sample UWRJL058202B2_FD_180943 | JGI IMG/M metagenome (GOLD analysis project Ga0247739, IMG submission 180943) | Plant litter microbial communities from Arlington Agricultural Research Station in Wisconsin, United States - UWRJ-L058-202B-2 | ecosystem: Environmental > Terrestrial > Plant litter >...
ACGTAGCGACTCCATGCGCTGCAGATACCGCGCCAATACGTCGATCTCGAGGTTCACGGCCTGGCCGGGCTTGAGATCGGCGAAGGTGGTGACTTCGGCGGTATGCGGGATGATGTTGAGCCCGAAGGTCACGCCATCGAGGCCGTCGGCCACTTCGTTGACGGTCAGCGAGACGCCATCGACGGTGATCGAGCCTTTGGCGGCGATGAACGGGGCGATGGCGTGATCGGCGGCGATGGTGACGCGGTGCGATCCGCCCTCCAGCGCGATGCTGGCGACCCGGCCGACGCCATCGACATGGCCGGTGACGATATGCCCGCCGAGCTCGTCACCAAGCTTGAGCGCGCGTTCGAGGTTGAGGCGGCGGCCCTGGGTCCATTGCCCTTGCGCCGTGCGCGACACGGTTTCGCCCGAGACATCGACCGCGAACCAGCCGGGGCCCTTGTCGACCACGGTCAGGCACACGCCCGAGCAGGATATGGACGCGCCGAGATCGACGGTGGCGGTGTCATAGGCGGTCGAGATCCGCACGCGCAGGTCGCCCTGCGTGCCAGCGGCTTCGACGGTGCCGATATCGGTGACGATTCCTGTAAACATCAGCTGTGCGCGTAGACCTCCAACCGGTCGCTGCCAAGCTGGCGCGAATCGGTCAGCCGCCAGCGGCCGTGGGCGTCGGCAAGGCTGGTCAGGCCGATATCGCCGAGCGCGGGCTTGCCGCTGCCGATCAGGATCGGCGCGCGATAGAGAAGGAGGCGGTCGACAAGGCCGGCGCGGAGGAAGGATGCGGCGGTTTCGGCGCCGCCTTCGACGAGGAGGTGATCGGCGCCCTTAAGTCCGGTGATCGCGGCAGGCGAAGCGATTGTCTCGACACCGTCCAGCGACGACGAAGTGAGGATCAGCCGCCGGGGTGCGCGGTCCTCCAATCCCGGCAACCGGACATCAAGCGCCGGCGAATCGGCGTCCCACGTCCCGCGCCCGACCAATATCGCCTCATGCCGCGCGCGCTCGACATGCGCATGCGCCCGCGACTCGGAGCCGGTGATCCAGCGGCTCTCGCCCGATTCGAGCGCGATCCGTCCGTCGAGCGACGTCGCCAGCTTGAGCGTTACCAACGGCCGTCCCAGCGCATGGCGGGTCAGGAAACCCGCCATCGCCTGCCGCGCCGCGGCGTCGGCAATGCCCTCGCGCACCGTGATTCCCGCCGCGCGCAGCCGGGCGGCGCCCTTGCCGTCGGTGCGCGGATCGGGATCGCCGAGCGCGATCGCCACTTCCGCCACGCCCGCGTCGACGAGCAGATCGGCGCAGGCCGGGCCGCGCGGCGAGGCATGCGCGCAGGGTTCGAGAGTCACATATGCGGTGGCGCCGCGCGCGGCATCGCCGGCTTGGGCCAGCGCCATCGCCTCGGCATGCGGGCGCCCACCGGCCTGGGTCCAGCCGCGGCCGACGACGCGGCCGCCCTTGACCAGCACGCAGCCGACATTGGGATTGGGCGCGGTCCGGCCCCGGCCGCGCTCGGACAGCGCCAGCGCGGCGGCCATCCAGCGCGCGTGCCGGATCAGATCCCCCACGACTTGAGCTTGTCGTCGAGCTTCTTGAACTGGCCCTGGCGGACCTTGCGCTGCTTCTCCAGCTCGGCCTCGACGCGGATCTGCTCGGCCTTGTCGATGATCTGCTGGGCGTGGATTTCGGCCTCGCTGCGGGTCAGCGGCCAGCTTTTCACGTAGATGATCTCGCGCTTATATTCGGGCTTTGAGAAGAAATCGTGCTGGAGGCTGACGACGACGAACATCGTGATCAGCAACGACGGAATCAGCAGCCAATATTCATGGCGCTTCCGCGTCACCATGAAACGGCGAAGGTCGCGATAGGCGCGAAGCGGCGAGAAGCGGGCGAGAAATTCCATTGGCCCTAGAGATAGGCGCGCGGGGGCCCGGGAGCCAGCCCCCGCGCTTGGGAAGTTCATTCGCCGGTCAGTTCGAAGCGGACGTTCATGGTTTTCCAGCTTTCCTGCGGCACGCCGCCGCGGGTTGCCGGCTTGAAGCGCCACTTGGCCATTGCCTGGCGGCGGGTGGCGTCGAAGAAGGCGGCGCTGGTGGCGCTGACCTGCTGGACCGATTTGACCCGCCCGTCGGTGCCGATCAGCACGCGGACTGAGACCAGGCCTTCGCGGGCGTTGCGGATTTCCGCCGCCGGGTAATCGGGCTGGAAGTCGCGGGCGTAGCGCGGATCGGTGCTCGGCCCGATCAGCGGCGGCATCGGCGGGGATTCGACGACCTTGGTGCCGGTGCCCTCGACCGGGCCCGGCGTGGCCGGCGGATCATTGGGAATAACTTCGGTGCCGGCGATGCGTGTCTCCGGCTCGGTGCGGATCACCGGGTCGGGCATGACGATTTGCGGGTCGCGCGGCTGCTGGGTGACTTCCTTCTGCTTGACGACTTCGGTGACCGGCGGCGGATCGGGCGGGATCGGGATGGTGGTCACGACGGTCGTCGGCGGCTTCAGGCTGCGGACGAAATCGGGCGCCAGGAAAAGCACCATGCCGGCGACGATCGCGCCGTTGACGAGGAATGCTGCGGTGAACGGGACGGGCCGGATGCCCAGAGGGAAGGACGAACGATTGGCGTACATGATAGCCTCCATCTCCAACGCCGGTCATTGCCGACTGTCGTGATGATACAACGTTACATACTATCCGTAAAGTTCCAATGAAGGGCGCCGATGGCGTAAAATAATGTCGTGATTCCCTACGCACGTTCGCCCTGAGCCTGTCGAAGGGCTGCCTTCCTCCTGGCGATCGCTCGCGGCTACCGCCCTTCGACAAGCTCAGGGCGAACGGGGAGGTTAGTTGGGGGTGAGCCGAGCAACCGCCCGCTCGCGCCCGATCAACGGCATCAGCGCCGTCATGTCCGGCCCATGCTCGCGCCCGGTCAGCGCCAGCCGTAGCGGCAGGAACAGGGCGCGGCCCTTACGGCCAGTCTCCGCCTTGAGCGCGCCGGTGAGCTGCGGCCAGGGATCGGCGGACCAGTCGATCGTGCCCGCCAGTTCGGAAGCGCGGGCAAGGAAGTCGCGATCCTCGACCGCCGCCTGCGACTCGACCGGGCCTTCGATCACGCCCCACCAATCGCCGGCCTCGGCGACGGTCGAGAGATTCGGACGAATTGCATCCCACGCGGCCGCGGTCATTCCCGTCGGCAGCCGCTCCGCGACTCGCGCGAACGGCAATTGATGAACGATGCGGGCGCTGAGCGCAGCCAATTCGGCCTCGTCGAAGCGGGCGGGCGCGCGGCCGAAGCGGGCGAAATCGAACGATTCGATCAGCGGCGCGGCATCGGCGAAGGGCTCGACCGAATCGCTGGTGCCGATCCGCGCCAGCAGGGAGACGATCGCCTGCGGCTCGATCCCCGCCGCGCGGAAATGATCGACGCCGAGCGAGCCGAGCCGCTTGGACAGCTTGCCCTCGCTGCCGGTCAGCAATGCGGCATGGGCGAAGCGCGGCGGCGCGGCGCCGAGCGCCTCGAACATCTGGATCTGCGAAGCAGTGTTGGAAACATGATCCTCGCCACGCACGACATGGCTGATCGCCATGTCGACATCGTCGATCACCGACGGGAGCAGATACAGCCAGCTGCCGTCGGCTCGGCGCACTACCGGATCGCTCATCGTCGCCGGATCGAACCGCTGGGCCCCGCGGACCATATCGTCCCACACGATCGGCGCGTCCGAATCGAGCCTGAACCGCCAGTGCGGTGCAACGCCGGCGGCGGCGAACGCGGCGTGATCGGCGTCGGTCAGCGCCAGCGCGGAACGATCGTAGATCGGCGGCAGCCCGCGGCCGAGCAGCACCTTGCGCTTGAGATCGAGCTCCTGGCTGGTCTCATAGGCCGGATAGACCCGCCCCGCCGCCTTGAGCGCGGCAAAGCGCGCCTCGTAGCGGTCGAACCGCGCCGACTGGCGTTCCTCGCCATCGGGCACCAGCCCGAGCCAGGCGAGATCGACGCGGATCGCCTCGACGAAATGCTCTTCCGAACGCGCCCGATCGGTATCGTCGATCCGCAGCAGGAATTTGCCGCCATTGGCCCGTGCGAACAGCCAATTGTGCAGCGCCGTGCGCAGATTGCCGACGTGGAGATTGCCGGTCGGCGAGGGGGCAAAGCGGGTGATCACGGTCATGCTCGCCACCTAAGCGCCAAAGCCTTCTTGCGCCACCCGGCACGCGCGGTACAGGAGCGTCACGAGATCGTCACGGGAGCCGCGCGCCATGAAACTGCTGTCCGGCAATTCCAATTCCCCGCTCGCCATCGCGATCGCCGAATATCTCGAAATCCCGCTGACGCAGGCCAATGTCCGCCGCTTCGCCGACGAGGAGATATTCGTCGAGATTCTCGAGAATGTCCGCGGCGAGGATGTGTTCGTGCTGCAATCGACCAGCTTTCCGGTCAACGACAACCTCATGGAAATGCTGATCATGATCGATGCGCTGCGCCGCGCATCGGCCAAGCGCATCACCGCGGTGCTGCCCTATTTCGGCTATGCCCGCCAGGACCGGAAGCCCGGCCCGCGCACCCCGATCTCGGCCAAGCTCGTCGCCAACATGATCACCGTCGCCGGCGCCGATCGCGTGCTCTCGGTCGATCTCCACGCCGGGCAGATCCAGGGCTTCTTCGATATCCCGACCGACAATCTCTATGGCGCGCCGGTGATGAGCGCCGACATCGAAGCGCGTTTCCCCGACCGCAAATGGATGGTGGTCTCGCCCGACGTCGGCGGCGTCGTCCGCGCCCGCGCGCTGGCCAAACGGCTCGACAATGCCCCGCTGGCGATCGTCGACAAGCGCCGCGAGCGCGCCGGCGAATCCGAAGTGATGAATATCATCGGCGAGGTCGAGGGGCGCTTCTGCATCCTGATCGACGATATCGTCGATTCGGCCGGCACTTTGTGCAACGCCGCCGCCGCGCTGAAGGCGGCGGGGGCGGAGGATGTCGTCGCTTATTGCACCCATGGCGTGCTCTCGGGTGGCGCGGTGGCGCGGGTCGATGCTTCCGAGCTGACCGAACTGGTCATCACCGATTCGATCGGCAACCACGCGGTGATCGCCGACAGCGTCAAGGTCCGTCACCTGACGATCGCGCCGCTGCTGGCCGAGGCGATCAAGCGGATCGCCGACGAGACGTCGGTGTCGTCGCTGTTCGATTAAAAGGCGGCTTCGGCGATCAGCCCGAACCCGACCAGCACCATCAGCCAATAGATCGCGGTGTAGAAGCGATCGGCATCGACTCGCCGCACCAGCGCCACGCCGAGGAAGGTCGAGGCAATCGCCACCGGCAGCAGCGCCGCCGCGGTCAGCAGGTTGGCCTGGGTGAACTGGCCGAGCGCGAGATAGGCCGGGACCTTGATCCAGTTGACCGCGGCGAAGAACAGCGCCGTCGTTCCGACCAGCATGTCGCGGGGGAGGTTGCGCGGCAGCACCCAGAGCTGGAACGGCGGCTGGCCGGCATGGGCGATCTGGCTGGTGAAGCCCGATGCCGCGCCGAACGCCAGCCCCATCCATTCGGGCATCCGTGCCGTTTCACGTGAAACCGGACGCTGCTGGAGCCGCAGCCGATAGGCGCCGAACAGCACCGAGATGACCCCGACCGCCGCCATAATCCCTTCGGCCGTGACGCTGGCGGCGAAGCCATAGCCGAGCGCCACCCCCGCCGCCGCGCCGGGCAGGGTCCAGCCGAGCAACGCCCAATCGACCGTCCGCCGGAACGCCCACACCCCGACCACGTCCTGGACGATCAGCAACGGCAGCAATATCGCCGCCGCGGTCACCGGGCTGATCACGAACGCCAGCAGCGGCAGCGACAGCGCGCCCATGCCGGTGAACCCGCCCTTGGCCAGCCCGATCAGCGCGACCGCGGGAATTGCCAGCGCGTAGAAATGCCAGTCGCTCAAGCCGAACGGCGGCGCTTGAGCTCGGCGCTCAGCCGGTCGGCGCGCGGCGCCCACAAAAAGCCGAAGCTGACCGTGCCGTGCTTGGCCTCGACGGCATGGTGGAGCCGGTGCGCCTGGACGATACGCTTCATATAGGTCGAGCGCGGCACATAGCGGTGCGGCACCCGGCGGTGGACGATGATGTCGTGGAAGCCGAAATAGATGGCGCCGTAGGCCGCGATTCCCCCGCCGATCCAGGTGCACCCCGGCCACCAGCCGAGCCGGACCCCGCCGAGCAGCAGCACGATCGAGGGGATGGCGAAGATCACCGCATACCAGTCATTGGCCTCGAACCTGCCGGGGCGATCGCGATGATGGCTCGCGTGCAGGAACCAGCCCGGCCCGTGCATCACCCAGCGGTGCATGACATAGGCGAATCCCTCCATGCCGAGGACGGTGGCGACGAACAGCAGCAGGGCGGGGATCGGATGCATGACGACCATATAGGCGATCGCGCCCGCGCACGGGAGGGTGGATTCGCGTTTGCGGCTGTGCTTTAGGCGAGGCACATCCCCGATCTTCGAAAAAGGACGGCCCGCTCCCCATGAACATCCACGAATATCAGGCCAAGGAATTGCTGGCCAAGTTCGGCGCCCCGATCGCCGCCGGCCATGCCGCCTTCACCGTCGAAGAAGCAGTCGAGGCCGCAAAGCAGCTTCCCGGGCCGCTCTTCGTCGTCAAATCGCAGATCCACGCCGGCGGCCGCGGCAAGGGCAAGTTCAAGGAATTGGGCCCCGACGCCAAGGGCGGCGTCCGCCTCGCCTTCAACCTCGACGAGGTCCGCGCCCACGCCACCGACATGCTCGGCAACACGTTGGTGACGATCCAGACCGGCGACGCCGGCAAGCAGGTCAACCGCCTCTACATCACCGACGGCGCCGATATCGCCAAGGAATTCTACCTCGCCCTGCTCGTCGATCGCGCCACCAGCCAGGTCGCGTTCGTCGTCTCGACCGAAGGCGGCATGGACATCGAGGAAGTCGCGCATTCGACACCTGAGAAGATCAAGAGCTTCTCGGTCGATCCCGCGACCGGCTTCATGCCGCATCACGGCCGCACCGTCGCCGCCGCGCTGGGCCTGACCGGCGATCTTGCCAAGCAGGCATCGAAGGTCGCGCAGTCGCTCTACAACGCCTTCGTCGCCACCGATGCCGAGCAGATCGAAGTCAATCCGCTGGCGCTGACCGAGCAGGGTAACCTCCTCGTCCTCGACGCCAAGATGGCTTTCGACGGCAATGCCATGTTTCGCCACAAGGATTTGATGGAGCTGCGCGACGAGTCCGAGGAAGACCCCGCCGAGCTCGAAGCCAGCAAGTACGACCTCGCCTACATCAAGCTCGACGGCGATATCGGCTGCATGGTCAACGGCGCCGGGCTGGCGATGGCGACGATGGACATCATCAAGCTCAACGGCATGTTCCCCGCCAACTTCCTGGATGTCGGTGGCGGCGCCTCCAAGGAGAAGGTAACCGCGGCGTTCAAGATCATCCTCCAGGATCCGAACGTGAAGGGCATCCTCGTCAACATCTTCGGCGGCATCATGAAGTGCGACATCATCGCCGCCGGCATCGTCGCCGCCGCCAAGGAAGTGAACCTGTCGGTTCCCCTGGTCGTCCGGCTCGAGGGCACCAATGTCGCCGAGGGCAAGGATATCCTCGCCAATTCGGGGCTGCCGATCGTAGCCGCTAACGATCTCGGCGACGCGGCAAGGAAGATCGTGGCCGAAGTGAAGCAGGCGGCGTAACGGAATTCCCTCTCCCCTTGTGGGAGAGGGTTGCGCAGACTTGGGTCGCGTTCTTCACGCGGCCCTAGTCGGAGCTGGGTGAGGGGTAGCGCTCACACTTGTGAGCGCGCGAGCAAGTGGCTCGCTCACCCTCATCCAACCTCCGCTAGGCGGCAGAGCCGCCAAGCTGCGGTATCCTTCTCCCATCAAGGGAGAAGGTTTGAACGGTTCGGCTCTCCTCCCCAGGAAGCGGCGAACCAAGGGAGTGGTGCAATGAAGGTGTTGGTGCCGGTCAAGCGCGTGCTTGACTATAATGTGAAGCCCCGCGTGAAGGCGGACGGCACGGGCGTGGACTTGGCGAACGTCAAGATGAGCATGAACCCGTTCGACGAGATCGCGATCGAGGAAGCAGTGCGCCTGAAGGAAAAGGGCGCGGCGACCGAGGTGGTGGTCGTCAGCATCGGCGTGGCCAAGGCCGAGACCGACATTTTGCTCACCGCGCGGGCGATGGGGGCCGATCGCGGCATCCTCATCGTCACCGACGAGGAAGTCGAGCCGCTCGCCGTCGCCAAATTGCTCGCCAAGGTCGCGCAAGAGGAGCAGCCGGGGCTGATCATCCTCGGCAAGCAGGCGATCGACGACGACAGCAACCAGACCGGCCAGATGCTCGGCGCATTGCTCGGCTGGCCGCAGGGCACCTTCGCATCGAAGGTCGAAGTCAATGGCGACCGGATCGTCGTCACCCGCGAAGTCGATGGGGGATCCGAGACCGTCGACCTCAAGGCGCCTGCGATCGTCACCACCGATCTGCGCCTCAACGAGCCGCGCTATGCGACGCTGCCCAACATCATGAAGGCCAAGTCCAAGCCGATCGCCAAGAAGACCATCGCCGATTACGGCGTCGATGCCACGCCGCGGCTCAAGACGCTCAAGGTGGTCGAGCCTGCCAAGCGCAGCGCGGGGGTCAAGGTTGCCGACGTCGACGAACTGGTCGGCAAGCTCAAGGCGCTGGGAGTGACGAAATGAAGACGTTGGTCTGGGTCGAACACGACAATGCAAGCGTCAAGGACGCCACCCTCGCCGTCGTCACCGCCGCGTCGCAGCTGGGCGAGGTCCATCTCCTCGTCGCCGGCAGCGGCTGCGCGGGCGTCGCCGACGAAGCCGCCAAGATCGCCGGCGTCGGCAAGGTCCATCTCGCTGACGATGCCTCGCTCGGACATGCGCTGGCCGAGAATGTCGCGCCGCTGATCGTCACCCTGATGGGCGACCATGACGCCATGCTGTTCCCGGCCACTTCGAACGGCAAGAACATCGCCCCGCGCGTCGCCGCCCTGCTCGACGTGATGCAGATCAGCGATATCCTCTCGGTGGAAGGTCCCGACACCTTCACCCGCCCGATCTACGCCGGCAACGCCATCGCTACGGTCCAGACCAGCGACAAGAAGCTGGTCATCACCGTGCGCGGCACCGCCTTTGCCAAGGCGGAAGCCAGCGGCGGCTCGGGTACGGTCGAGGCGATCGGTGGTGCCGCGGACGCCGGCATCTCCACGTTCGTCTCGGCGGAAATCGCCAAGTCCGAGCGTCCCGAGCTGACCAGCGCGAAAGTAATCGTCTCGGGCGGCCGCGCGCTGCAGAACAGCGAGAATTTCCACGCGCTGATCGAGCCGCTCGCCGACAAGCTCGGTGCCGCGGTCGGCGCCTCGCGCGCCGCGGTCGATGCCGGCTATGTCCCCAACGACTATCAGGTCGGCCAGACCGGCAAGATCGTCGCCCCCGAAGTCTATATCGCGGTCGGCATCTCCGGCGCGATCCAGCATCTCGCGGGCATGAAGGACAGCAAGACGATCATCGCCATCAACAAGGATGAGGACGCGCCGATCTTCCAGGTCGCGGACTATGGCCTGGTCGGCGATCTGTTCAAGCTGGTCCCGGAGCTGACCGAGAAGCTCTGAGCCGGTGACACTCGAAGAAGATGGGGCGGCGCACCTTCCCGGTGCGGCCGCCCCTATTCTTGTGGCGCTGGAGGCGGTGCTGGCCGGGCTGCCTGCCGATCGCGCCGGCATCCGGTTGCACGGTGTCCCCGGACTCGCCGAATTGCTCACCCCCGACGCACTCGGAAGTTGCGCTGCACGACTGTTGCCCGGCGCGCGGCCAGTTCGGGCGATCCTGTTCGACAAGAGCGAGGGCGCCAACTGGGCGCTGGGATGGCATCAAGATCGCACGATTGCAGTTGAGGCGCGCGCCGATGTCGCCGGCTTCGGACCCTGGTCGGTCAAGGCCGGGATGGCGCATGTCGAACCGCCGTTCGCGGTGATAGAGCGGATGATAACGATCCGCATCCATCTCGATGCCGTGCCGGAGGGCAACGCGCCGCTGTTGATTGCGCCGGGATCGCATCGGCTGGGGCGGATTCCGGAAGCCGATCTGGATGCGATCGTCGCGCAGTGCGGGAGCGCGGCCTGCCTCGCCGAGCGCGGCGATATCTGGGTCTATGCCACCGCGATCCTGCACGCCTCCGCCGCCGCCGAAGTGCCGCGCGCCCGGCGTGTGCTCAGGTCGATTTCTCCGCCGACACGCTGCCGGCCCCGCTCGATTGGCTCGGCGTCTAAAGCAACGCCCGCGCCGCTTCGACCGTTTCGCGGTCGAGCACCTGGTCGATCGGGATCGCCTTGCCGAGCGGGCGGGCCTGGCTTTCGACTGCGGCGAGGCTGGCGAGCATCGGCGGGGTGCGGCCGGCGCGCGGCATATGGAATTTGGTCAGCGTCGGCGCGCGCACCGGCGTCCAGGCGGGGAAGCGGCAGGTGCGCAGCAGATGCGGCTCGACGACGCCGACGGTGTCGTGCGGGGCGGCCCCCAGCAGCCGGTCGCGCAGGCGCGGTGCGGATTCGTCGGCGAGCAGCACCGCTTCGGCGGGGGGCGGCATCACCATCGGCGTGGTCATCAGCCAGATGCAGGTCGGGCGGGGATTGTTGTCGGGCCCGGCAAAGAATAGCAGAGGCGCGGCGACGGCTTCGTCCTCCAGTTCGTGCTGGAGCCGCTGCAGCCCGTAATTCCAGCGCCACATCGCGACATTGACCTTGCGCTGGCGATGGCGCGGCACCCCGCCTTCGGCGAGCACCGTCGCGATGTCCGTAAGGTTCGCGACGCGCCAGCGTTCCAGGAATGCCACTTCGGAAAACGCCTCGCCGTCCGCATCGAACTCGCCGAACAGGGCGTCGAGCTCGACCGCCGCCTCGATCGCGAAAATTTCCGATCGGCGGGTGTTGATCGCGAAATCCACGCCGCCGTCGGTTAGCTCGAACAGGAAATACACGCCGGTATCGGGGTTCTGATAGGCCGCCTGACCGTCGCCGATCGCGTAGTTGCGGCGGGCGAACAGCGCTTCGAACGCGGCATCGTCGAGGGGGCCGGTGCGCGGCGTCAGGCGGAGGTGAAAGCTCATCGCCTCGCCTTGCGCGAGGCGAGCCGCAACACGCAAGTGCCCGCGACCGCCGACAGCAGCGACCCCGCCAGCACCCCGATCTTGACCGCGTCGCTCAATTCGGGCCGGCCGGGAAACGCCAGCCCGCCGATGAACAGGCTCATCGTGAAGCCGATCCCTGCGAGCAGCGCCATGCCATAGATCGCCGCCCAGCCGGCATCGGGGCGCGGCGCGATGCGCAACTTCACCGCCAGCCAGATGCTGCCGAAAATCCCCGCCTGCTTGCCGACCAGTAGTCCCAGCGTGATCCCCAGCGGCAGCGGCGCCAGCAGGGTGGCCGGCGACAGCCCGCCGAGCGACACCCCGGCATTGGCGAAGCCGAACAGCGGCACGACCAGAAACGCCACCCACGGATTGAGCGCCCGCTCAAGCCGGTGCAACGGCGCCATCGGGATCGTCAGCGCCGCCGCCACGCCGGCGACAGTGGCATGGACGCCGGAGCGATACACCAGCACCCACAGCAGTATTGCCAGCAGCAGATACGGCCACGGCCTGGTCACGCCGAAGCGATTGAGCCCCGCCATCGCCGCCAGCACCGCACCTGCCAGCCCCAGCATCGCAAGGTCGAGGTGCGCGCTGTAGACCAACGCAATGATCAGTACCGCGCCGAGATCGTCGACGATCGCCACCGTGGTCAGCAGCAATTTGAGCGCGGGCGGGGCATGCCGCCCCAGCAGCGCCATCACCCCCATCGCAAAGGCGATATCGGTCGCCGCCGGGATCGCCCAGCCATTGGCCAGCCCCGGCGTGCCCTGCGTCACCGCCAAATAAACCAAGGCCGGTGCCGCCATCCCTGCCGCCGCCGCGATCACCGGCAAGCGGCGCTGTTCCCACGTCGCCAATTGCCCGCCAAGGAACTCGCTCTTGATCTCCAGCCCGACCAGGAAGAAGAACACCGCCATCAGCGCATCGTTGATCCAGTGATGCAGGCTGAGCGGCCCCGCCTGCGCGTGCAGCGCCATGAAATAGGTCTCCGCCCATGGCGAATTGGCCACCACCAGCGCCAGCGCCGATGCCGCCATCAGCACGATTCCGCCCGCCGCCTCGCTCGCGATGAAATCGCGAAGGGCGCGCGCGCGGATCACGCTTTCGCCAGCGCCTCGGCGATCAATTTCCGGCTGTTGGCGATCCCATAGAGCGCAATGAAGCTGCCCATCCGCGGCCCCTGGCTGCTGCCGAGCAAGGTCTCGTACAACGCCTTGAACCAGTCGCGCAGCTCGGCGAAGCCCCCCAAATCTCCAAACTCGCTCTTGCCGATCTCGTACACGATGTTCTGGATATCCTCCGCCTTGGCATCCGCCGGCAATGCCGCCAGCTCGCTATCGAGCCGCTGCAATGCCGCGATCTCGATACCCTCCGGCGCGCGGCGCTGGAGCGTCGGCGTCACGAAATCGCGGGCATAGGCGAGGGCATGGCCGATCAGCCGATCGAGCGCGGGGTAAGCCTCAG
>Ga0247739_10000609_pt1 | contig 12620 bp, 13 predicted proteins | sample UWRJL058202B2_FD_180943 | JGI IMG/M metagenome (GOLD analysis project Ga0247739, IMG submission 180943) | Plant litter microbial communities from Arlington Agricultural Research Station in Wisconsin, United States - UWRJ-L058-202B-2 | ecosystem: Environmental > Terrestrial > Plant litter >...
CGTGTATGATGTACTAGATCATTACAGCAAAAAAATGGAGCCCGGCCCCACCACCGACAGCCTTCTTAAACACAAACTGCCCCTCTCCAATTTTGAAAAGGGGCAGCTGGTTGCTTTTCTAATGACCTTGACCGATACAGCCTTTGTACGAGATCCACGCTTTGCGGAATCATCCAAAAACGATTTACGCTTTACGCCTGCGGCCCACCATTTGCGCTAAAATGTCGCGTTGTTTTTGTACTTCGTTTGCTTGTTCGCCTTGTTTTTTGGTATTGTCCTCGATGTCTTTTTGAAGTTTTTCAATCTTCTTCTTCATGTCTTCGTTATCGTCAATCAAGTTCTTTTGTTTTTTTTCTGCCTTTTTTACTTCGTCCTCTTGTTTCTTGATTTCGTTTTCTAAGCTTAAATCTTGTGCATTGCCTTGCAAACTTCCCAAGAAAGCAGTGGTGCCAGTAGAGAAATCGGCCATAGCGGCAGAACCCCCAGAATTATCATTTATGCCCACTGGGTTTACAATCATGTAAACTGTGCTGCTTGCCTTATCCTTTTTCTTTACTTTGATTAAAGCATCTACCGGCGTTGTTCCGATTTCAGGAATGATTACGTTACGATATTCGACGAACCCTTTTCTTTCATTGCCATTAACGCCCATTTTTTTGAAGCGGTCTTTGATGGCATCCTCGGTTACACTTTGCGTATAAGGAGTTTCTGAAATGTAGCAAGGAACCTGTTTTTTGTCGTACTCCACAGTACCTTGAGATACCTGCGCAGATGCCTGCATGCCGATGCAGATTGCTAATACGAATAACATTTTTTTCATGAGAATGATTTTTAATTTGAGTGATTGTAAGAGGGGTAAAAGTTTAAAATGGTTGCATGTTGTTAAAAAAACAAATGACCTTAACTGTTTGTTTACATTTGCGATCAAATATAAATGTACTTCATAAATTGGGTAGCGTAAAACAATTGGCCGGGCAAACAATGTGGTATGGATTAAGTACCATCGCCGCCAAGTTTCTTAATTATCTGCTTACGCCCTATTTGTTGCTGCACTTTAAAAATTCTGCCTTCGGCGAAATAAGTCTTTTATATGCAGCCATACCACTTCTTAACGTATTGTTTACGTATGGGATGGAAACGGCTTATTTTAGATTTTATAATACACATCCCGAGCCAAAAAAGGTTTACAGCACCATCAGTATTTCGCTTATCGGTTCTTCTCTGTTATTTACATCCTTGTTACTGCTTTTTAAACATCCCTTGGCTTCATTGCTCAATGTAGCGCAGCATGTAGATTATATTACTGTAGTGGCTGTCATTATTGGTTTGGACGCTTTAAGTGCCATTCCTTTTGCCAGATTAAGGCAATTGGGCAAGCCGAAAAAGTATGCATTTGTTCGGTTGTGTAGCATTGTCGTCAATATTATTTTCGCTTATTTCTTTATTAGCATTTGCCCAAAGTGGGTTGCTACTAACCCTACGGGTTGGACGGCTAGCTGGTACAATCCTAACTGGGGTGTCGGGTATGTCTTTTTGGCCAATATGATGGCATCATTAAGTACGTTGCTCTTGCTTTGGAAAGAGTTCTCAAGCTTTGAAAAGAAATTCGATACCCAACTTTGGAAAACCCTCATGCTATATTCCATGCCTTTGATAGTGGCAGGTTTAGGTGGCATGATCAACGAAACATTCGACCGCATCATGCTAGCGAAACTGGCACCTTTTCCTACCGCCGAGCTTCGCAATGGTGAGGTGGGGATCTACTCTGCCTGTTACAAATTATCTATGCTTATCACCTTCTCGGTACAGGGATTTCGCATGGCGGCCGAACCTTTTTTCTTTAAGCAAGCGCAGGATAAAAATGCCCCACGCACTTATGCACGGGTCATGAAGTTTTTTGTAATTACGCTTTGTCTTATGTTTTTATCCGTCGTGTTGTTTATGGATGTTTGGAAATATTTTATTACCCGCCATAGCATGTGGGTGGGTCTCTCCATTGTTCCTATTTTATTGTTAGCAAATATATTTTTAGGCATTTACTACAGCTTGAGCATTTGGTACAAATTAGGTAGCAAAACTACCGCCGGTGCCACCATTACGCTAATAGGCGCAGGCATTACACTACTCATCAATTTCATTTTCATTCCGCATTTTAGTTATATCGCTAGTGCTTGGGCTACGTTCTTTTGCTATGGCTCCATGATGGTCATCAGTTATATATGGGGCCAAAAAAACTATCGCATTCCATACGCTTGGAAAAAGCTAGTAGCGTATATGGTGATTGCTGTTATCTTTTTCGGAATACATCAACTCATAAAAAAATGGATGCCCAACATCTATGTCAACCTTTCCACAGCAGTTTTGCTTTTGGCCGCTTACTTTGCTTTTGTGGTGAAAATTGAAAAGAAAGAGTTCCAAAAGATGCCGGTGATTGGGAAATTTGTGAAGTAACTAACCTTGCTACAAATCAGATATTATTCGCCTTAAACAATTGCTTTTGTGCCTGCGCATGTTTAAAGTACGTTTTTGAAATCACATCTGGAATGGCTGATAACAAGCTATACATTCTAGTAAGGAACAGCTCTAGATTTTTATAACCTTCGCCGCTTGAACTTGGTTTTGCAAGGTGGTCCTTGTCAGATAATTTAAGCAATGTATATGCTTCCAATATCAACCGTTGGTGCTCGGCAAGGGTATGTCCGGGGATGGTTTTGGGTAAATCGTTGATATAAGTTTTTAAGCGATCCAACTGGTACTGCAGCGAACGAGGGTTGGTTGGATCCAACAATAACAAATCGAGCACCAAGGGCAATTGAATATGTGCCCGATATTTGAAACGATAATTGACCAGGCTTTCATTGGTAACCAGCACCGACTCTTGCAGATTGTATTCTACCTGCTCGTCGTGTTTATTTACCAGCATCGTTTTTAGCATATTGATCAGCATCAGGCTTTGTTCTATTTTTCTTCCCATATCCAACATGATCCAACCCTGCTCACGAGAAATGCTTTCTCGATTGAGCCCGATAAAGGCTACAATTGACGTCACCAAATTATCCATGGCGTCCAGTATTTTATGGTTACCGGGGTGGTTTGGCACATCGGCCCAAGCTTCTTCCATGCCACGCAGTACCCGCCAAGTATCTGTGCTCCAATGATCTCGAACGGCGTAAGCTGCGGTTTTGAACAAGGCAAGGTTGTAGCTTAAACTGCCGATTCGTTTTTCATCAAACAAAATTTCTTTTAATTCGGGCCAAGGATTACTGCCGAAATTGCTAGAAGTAACGTTTGGTTTATAAGTAAATGTAAAATGGGTCAATGCCTCCAAAAGAAACTGCTCCGTATCCAAATCATTATCTAGCAAAAGCCTGTTTCCAGTTGCCAAAAACTTCATTACCGTTCTTTGAAAGCGGGCATTCCCGAGTACTCGTTCGGTATATCTACCTACCCAAAAAAGGTTTTCTGCGGTATGGCTTGGTATCATGCCATTGGGAATGCCGCTAGTGCCTGAGGAAACTTCTTTTCGAAAATCTAACGTTTTGCCCGGCTCTGGCGAAATAATCCATGTATCCTTACTGATGCCACCCAATTGGTTTGAAATCAAAAAACCGGTATCTGGCGAAATGCGGGTAAGCCCGCCTGCCATGGCTGTATAACTATCTTTGTTACTTACCAAAAAGCTACGGAACAAGGCATTGCGAGGCTCCATTTTACCGTTGATCAGTGAAGGCGTGGAAGAAAAAGATACTTTTTCTTGACCTACATAAAAGGTGGGATTTGCGAGAATTTGCTCTTTTAAATCTTTTAATTGTTCGCCGGTGAGCGATGCAGCATCATAAGTGCGGCTTGGCGATGAATCCCGGTAAATTCTTTTGATAACTAGCGACGAGAGATTATTGATTACATAATCCAACTCTTTCTGTTGGCCACACCACCAAGAGGCGATGGTAGGCAAAATAAGGCTTGTACCAAAAAAATGTTTGCAGATGTTTTCCAAAAAAGGCATTAACCCAGGATTTTCTAATACACTACTGCCCAATGGATTGGCAATGCTTACGTTGCCCTTGCGGATGACTTGCAATAAACCAGGAACGCCTAGCTGCGAATCTTCTTTTAGCTCCAAGGGGTCGCAATATTCGTCATCTACCCGACGTAGAATCACATCCACCTTTTCAAGTCCACCCAAGGTTTTTATCCAAACAAAATTGTCTTTTACCATCAGGTCATCACCCTGCACCAGCGTAAAACCGAGGTAAGAAGAAAGATAGGAATGTTCAAAATAGGTCTCATTTTCCGAGCCTGGCGTAAGAATTACCACCCTTGGATCACGCTTTTGGCCCGGTGCTATTTCATTTAAAGCATTGCGTAGCGCATTAAAATAAGGAGAAAGCCGGCGCACTTTGAACCCTTTGAACAATTCAGGCAAGACCAATGCCATGGCTGTCCTATTTTCCAGTGCGTAACCTGAGCCAGATGGCGCCTGTGCACGGTCGTTGATGATCCAAATTTTTCCATCGGGGCTTCGGGCAAGATCTGCTGAGTAAACAATGAGGTGATGTTTGCCCGGCAATTGTATGCCTACCGCTTGCCGCAAAAAGCCTGGGTGGTTGTAAATGAGTTCCATGGGTATCAGCCCCAGTTCTATCAATTTACGTTCGCCATAAATATCTTTTAATATCAAATCCCAAAGTTCTGCACGCTGTACCAAACCGGCTTCGATGGTTTCCCATTCTTCCTTCGAAATCAAAAAAGGAACAAGATCTAAATTCCAGGGTCGGTTTAGGCCCGATGGTTCGCCGTAGATATTGTAGGTAACGCCGTTTTCTTTTAGTAAGCGCAATACATCCTTGGCACGGTCTTTCATTTCTTCATGACCTAAATCGTTAAATGACTGAAAGAACGTTTCCCAATGTGGGCGCAGGTTTCCATCATTCTCCAACAGCTCGTTGTAAGAATACTCCTTTTTAAAATAATATTTAAAAAGCTCTTCCAATGCTGGTTTAGTGACCATAGGCAGGTTTTAAACCAATAGATAAACCCACCTTGATTATGGCGTGCAAGTTTTTGGTTTGTGAGAAGTAAATATAAGGGATATGGCGCAGTGAAGAGGGTAAAAGGCCGTCACTTTTAGGTTGAAAACCTTCCTATATACACAACGATTCGACTCAGGTTTAGCCACAGGTGAAAACCATGGAAAAAAACCGTTAAAAGCCCTGAAAAAATTTTTAAATCTTACAAATACCCTAAAATACTTGCTTGAATATCCTTAAAATCTTCTTCAGACAAGGTCAATTTTTTATTGCTGAAAAGCATGTCTTCCATGCGATTAATGGGCACTAAATGCAAGTGCGCATGTGGCACTTCCAAGCCAATGGTAAGTACGCTCACCCTATTACAATTGCAAGCTTGCTCAATGGCATGTGCAATAGGCTTGGCGAAAGTGAGCAAATTGGCCAAGTAACTATCAGGCACATCAAAAATTTTGTCGATTTCTATTTTAGGTACCACCAACGTGTGCCCTCTTTGCAAGGGCGCTATATCCAAAAAAGCGAAGAACTGTTCGTTCTCCGCTATTTTGTAAGAGGGAATTTGTCCCGCTATGATTTTTGAGAAAATGGTCATTTTAAATATTTTCTGGCTATCAATCGTAGGTTTTCGTTTTGGCAATCGTTACACCGATATCTTTTCAACCTTAAATTTCATAACGCCGTTTGGTGCCTGCACCTCGGCTATTTCACCTACTACTTTCCCCAATAATCCTTTACCAATGGGTGAGGTCACCGAAATTTTTCCAGCTTTCAAATCAGCTTCTTGCTCGCCCACAATCTTATATTCCATCGTTTTTTTAGTGGCCAAGTTGGTAATTTTTACCTTTGTCAGGATGTTTACTTTGCTGGTGTCTATATCGTCCGTTTCTACGATACGGGTAATGGCAAGCACGCCTTCAAGCGACTTTATTCTAGCTTCCAGTATACCTTGGCCTTCTTTTGCTGCGTCATATTCTGCGTTTTCTTTTAAATCTCCTTTTTCTCGTGCTTCAGCAATTGCGGCGCTTGCTGCCGGACGATCCACGGCACGCATACGCTGCAATTCTTCCTTCATTTTTTCAAGGGTTTCCCTTGTTACATAATTCACGGTCATGTTTTACCTCCTTATTTTTTGTAACTCCTGGGGCAATGTTGCCCATCTATATGGTTTGGTTTGGAACAAAAAAAATAACAACGCCTTCACCGTTAAGTGAAAGCGTTGCCATTGTTATCATTCCAAAGATAGCAATTTTAGAATCTGTTGACAAGTTTTTTTGGGAATACCAAAATTTTAATTCAGGTCAAAAAATCTTTAACATTTCTATAGGCTTAGTTGGTGCATTAATAGTGTTGTAATAAACGTATTTATAATTACCAGTTTTCGATTGCCCATTTAATATTATTGCCTTTGCGCCTAACTGTACCTGTCTTTTTTTAGTGTTAACAATATTTGTTTTTGTAAATCATTTTCAAAACAGGGAAACAGTTATGACTCAGCAAACAACGGATTACTCCAAACCGAAAAACTCAAAAAAAATTCTCATTTCCGAAGAACAAGATGGGATGATTATTTGGTTGGGAAACAATGAACACGTTCAGAAAACCGCTGGACAGGTATTTTACAATGGCGCAAATGGAAGCTTGGAAAGCGTGGCCATTTTACCGCAAGCCACACTCTCGGATTCTACTTTAATGATGCAAATTTTTCCTTTTGACGCTTCAAATAAAACTTGGGGCGAAAAAATTTGCGAAGCTCAACTAGAAGTGCATGCCTCCGATTGTGAAGAATGGTTACTCTTTTCTTTGAACCATCAGCCATTACAATCCGGCCAATGGTATGGTTTCAAACTAATTTGTAACCAAGGTCAGATAGCAATTGCCGAAGGCCATAAGGCCGGCAGCAAAGAGTTACAAAGTATGCAATGGACAGCCAGCGCTGTAAACGACAAGGGCGTTTTCCATTCGGATTTTCATTTGGCCTATGTGGTGGAATTGGCAGCGTAGAGAGTTAAGAGTTTAGAATTAAGAGTTGAGAGTTAATAGTTAATGGTTAAAAGTTTATAGCGTTTTTAGACTCCATTTATTGTAGCGTTTGTTTTAATTTAGCACTCCTAACTTTTTAGAGTGGAAATAGCACTTTTTTAGGGACTGAACTCATAATTCTCAACTCTTAATTCTCAACTTTTACAACACTCCCGCAAGTTTCTCCATTGTTACCTTTGCCATTTTAAAAAATGCTTCGTGACTATAGCCGGCAATATGTGGGGTTACAATCACGCTGGGGTGACTTGTCAAAAAATCGAGTAGTTGCTCTTCTTCAAAAGTATAGGTGCTTAATTTTTCGTTTTCTAGCACATCCAAACCAACTGCAGAAATTTTACCATCTTCCAGGGCGTTGCATACGTCGCCGGTATCCATTACTTTGCCCCGGCAGGTATTAAGGATGATTGGTTTACGTTTACAGGTATCAAAAAATGCCTCGTTGGCCATGTGTTTTGTTTCTGCTGTCAGTGGCAAGTGGAAGCTGATAACATCGCTATACTTGCATACTTGCTCCAATGATGCTTCCCGCACGTGGTCTTTTGCAAAATCGGACTTGTATTTATCGTAGGCCAATACTGTTACATCGAATGATGCCAGCAACTTGGCGAAAGAAAATCCTGTATTGCCAAAACCAATAATACCTACCGTTTTACCTGTAAGCTCAGTTCCCCTGTTTGCCTCACGAATCCATTTGCCTTCTTTTATTTCTTGAAAGCTGCTGTCGATTTTATTCAACAGGTTCAGTAACAAGCCCAATGTATGTTCGGCCACAGCATTGCGGTTGCCCTCGGGGCTGCTTACTACGGTTATGCCCTTGCTTTCGGCGTACTCCACATCAATCATCTCCAGTCCACTGCCCAGCCGGCCTATCCATTGTAGTTGCGGGGCTGCGTCTAATATCTTTTTGTCAATGGTTCGGGTGGTTACAATCAAGCCAGTTACATCGGCCGTTATTTTCACCAGCTCGTCGTTTGTTATACTTAGTACCGTTACAACTTCGTACCCTTTTGCTTCCAATTGCTCCTTTACCAGTTCATGCACCTTGGCAGTTATCAATGCCTTTTTCATAAATAATCGATTGTATTAATGTGTACTCATTTACCTCATTTCGAAGGTCAGCTTCGCAAACTCCTCTTTGGTCAATTGTTCTGCCCGCTTATTGAAAATTGGGTCTTCTAAAAATGCTTCATCAAAAAAGCTCTTCACGGCATTGCGCAGCATTTTGCGTCTTTGGTTAAAGGCTGTTTTTACCAATACCTTGAAGGCACGGTCGCTTCTAACCATTAATGGTTCCTTTACCGGGCTCAATAATATAACGCCGCTCATTACTTTTGGAGGCGGATTAAAGCTTTTTGGCAGCACATCGAACAAATAGGTCACCTCAAAAAAAGCTTGGATCAAAACACTGGTAACGCCATAGGTTTTACTTCCTGCGGGAGCAGCCACCCTTTGTGCCACTTCTTTTTGAAACATCCCAATAACGCCTTCTACCTGATCTTTCCAATCGATGGATTTAAACAAGATTTCGGTCGAGATATTATAAGGAAAATTCCCAATAATTGTAAACCTACCCTCGAAAGGTGGTGCGATTTGCAAAAAATCTTCATGGATAATCTTGCCTTGCAATTGCGGGAATTTCTTTGGTAGCATCGCTACTTTTTCATCATCTAACTCTACAACTTTCAAATCGATATCCGGCAGTTCGAGCAAATGTTTGGTCAATGCGCCACCGCCAGGGCCTACTTCTAGCAACTGCGTAAAGGTTCGTTGTTTGAGGGCATCTATTATTTGATCCAGTATTTTTTGGTCGGTTAAAAAGTGCTGACCGAGAGATTTCTTGAGTACCACGTTGGATAATTGTTTACATGCAAAGATGCTTGTTGTACGGTGTAATGTTCGAAAGTTAGGGTTTAAAGTTTTTAGGCAATGGAAATGCATGTAGATAGCCCATTTCCTTAAGCGTTGCTGCTGACTTACAAATCAATAAATTTGACGTTCTCGCACTTTCCATCCGCTTCAATCAGCCATCATGAAATACATCGGCGCTATCGACCAAGGAACAACCAGCACCCGCTTTATAATTTTTGATCAATCAGGCCACTTGGTTTCATCCGCACAGCGGGAACATAAACAGATTTTTCCGCAAGCGGGATGGGTGGAGCACGACCCACTTGAAATACTTGAAAATACACGGCTTTGCATGGCCGAAGCTTTAATCAAGGCAAAACTGCATGCGCAGGATATTGCAGCCATTGGCATAAGCAACCAGCGGGAAACGACCGTTGTGTGGAACAAAAAAACCGGTAAGCCTTATGCAAATGCACTGGTTTGGCAGGATATGCGTTCGCAAACATTGGTAGAAAAATTTGCTGCAGATTTTGGTTCAACCGGATGGGCGCACAAAACAGGTCTGCCTTTTTCTCCTTATTTCAGCGCCATGAAATTAAAATGGCTGGTGGAAAATGTACCGGCTTTACGGGCTGATGCAGAAAAAGGTGATGCCCTTTTTGGAACCATTGACACTTGGCTTATCTGGAATGCGAGCGGTGAACACAAAACAGATGTAACCAATGCCAGCCGCACCATGCTCATGAATTTACACACCCTTACTTGGGACCAAGACATCCTTAAGGCGCTTGACATTCCTTTACACATGTTGCCCACCATCTGCCCCAATGTCGGTTTCATCTGCACCATCAAGGATGGCATTTTCAAAGGCATCTCTATCATGGCTTGCTTGGGCGATCAGCATGCAGCGTTGATAGGACAAACTTGTTTTGAACCTGGCCAAGCGAAAAACACCTATGGTACCGGTTGCTTTTTATTGATGAATACTGGCGAAAAAATTGTGCCTTCTAATAATGGATTGCTTACGACGATAGCCTACCAGTTTGAAGGACAACCTTGCAATTATGCATTAGAAGGTAGCATTGCCGTAACCGGAAGCTTGATGCAGTGGCTGCGAGATAATTTAGGCATTATACAAGCGAGTGAAGAGGTGGAAAAACTGGCCGCATCCGTGCCTGATAATGGCGATGTTTATCTAGTGCCGGCATTCAGCGGCTTGTATGCGCCCTACTGGCGAAGCGATGCAAGAGGCATTATAGTAGGGCTTACCCGCTATGCGAACAAGGCACATATAGCTAGGGCCGCATTGGAGGCAACGGCCTATCAAACGCTGGATGTGCTGCAGGCCATGGAAGCTGATAGCGGCATAAACTTGCAAAGTCTAAATGTAGATGGGGGGATGGTTGTCAATGAGTTATTGATGCAATTTCAGGCAGACATGCTACAGGTGCCCTTGCAGAGGCCACTTATTAATGAGACCACTGCATTAGGTGCGGCCTATGCTGCCGGCCTTGCTTGTGGTATTTGGAAAACCGTGCAGGAGCTGAAGCAACACCATCATATCCATCAAACTTGGCAACCTTATATGGAGCCGACAGAGCGAGATCGACTTTACAAAAAATGGATAAAAGCAGTAGAGCGTAGTATGAATTGGACAAGCAGCTGACCAAATTTTTCTTATTGTCACGGCATCCTCAAACAACAAAAGGACTGCTCGTTGGGAACAGTCCTTTCTTAAAAATTTCATGGATGTGGCGATTAAAATCCTTTGGTAGCCACTTTATCCTTGATGGCTTGCAATGCTTTGGCTTCTCCCAATATAGCGGCCATTTTATTGCCATTTCCGTCGTGGCCGGTAGCCATGTAACCACCCTTTGCAGTCTTAGTAACTACAGCATCTTGCATAGGAACATTCTTTTCTTTTGTTTTCAAGCAATATGCTTTTAGCATTTTTTCGGTATCCATTTTTTTTGTTTTTTGAGTGAGATAATGACCCGTTCCTGCTTGAAAAAGCGACATCTGGGTACGAATTATTAGCGAAAGGTAGTAAAATCTGTTGCAAAGTGAAAAATTGTGTGTTAAAAGCTGTTTTACCTAGTTAAATAACAGCATTCTGGTCAAAATTATCAGGCTTGAGCGCAAAATTTACCTACAAACCAGCCCATTGACCAGTTTCATTGGCAGCTACTTTATGCAATGGACAGATTCAAATCTGCAAAATCATCATAAAATGCTTGGAAGTTTTTTTTGGGGTTAAAGGCTTCGGCAGGCGTTTCCCGCATAAAGTGGCTCACGTTTATAAAATCATCACCAAAGTCGGCTTGTAGTTTTTCTATCACCTCGTTCAGGTGTTTTGTCTCTGGCATGTAGTATGCATAGCTTGAGGCACCCATGTCGTCTATGTACACACAATAGTTGCCCCCCATTTTGTGTACTTCTTGTTTTACCAATTGCCTGAATTTATTTACATCATCCAATAGCAACCTATAGCCATTGAACACATCCCTAAAATACCACCAACGGCCATCGAATTTAGGGCTGGGCCTAAAAGCATGCTTCAATACAACGATGCTGCTTTCTCCATCGTAATCCCCTTCGCTATAAAATTGCACGTTGATGTCCTGGCTAAAATGATTTTCTATTTCTTCCTTGGTGCGGCCGGTCTCGTCTTCTAGGATACGGGTTTCGGTCCCCACCTTTTCCACTTTACCCATTTCGATAAAAGTAGCTTGCTCCTGCTCATCATCCCCTTTATATGAGAAAATGGTGTAGCCAAACTGAACCGTGCAGTCAAAAACACTTGACAATGCGGCCGCCATTTCTTTAATTGAATGTATAGGTAAATTATGCTGTGCTATTGGTATTACATCGTGGCCCATGAGGTCTTTTAATATAATGATATCTATTCCAGACTGATATAGCTAATCAAGTTAGTGATTGTAATGTGTAGCGTAAATTTCGCTTATATAGCGATTGGCAAAAACGATACTGCTATTATCAGGCCGCATCAACGAATGCATAGTTAAACTATATATAAAGGCCAGTATTTATATGAATTTATATACTCGCATCTGACCGCAACAACTTTACTGCGCTTTCCAACAGCATAATAATTTTTTTAGCATCAAACGCATCATTGACAAAGCTAACTGCACCACACATTTCTATGTTGGATGGCATATCTTTAACTAAATCCGTATCATTCGGCAAATTCACAAATTCTTCAATACTCGCATCTAAAGATTGTGCAATCTCATAAGCTATTCGCAATGTTAGCTCTCTCTCTCCACGCTCTATTTTACCATAATTACTTCTATCCATTAACAATAATTCACCCATTCTTTCTTGGGAATAAGCTTTCTTTTGACGTAATCTAACTAAACAGTCTGTTTTTACGTTGAACATGTTTTAGATTTGTGTGTGTTTAAAAAAAATCCCTAAAGCGCTCCAAATATGCCCACATTTTTTGAATATAAAAATTCATTTTTGAAGTCTAGAGGGGGAGACCTTTTTTTTAACAACTTATAAAACACTCGATTATGAAAAAATTATTTTTAAGTTTAGCCATTGTTATGGCAAGTATTGGTGTTACCGAAGCCAAAGTTTCTGCCGCTCCTAATGAAGCGGTAACGATTGAAAAATCTGCTAGTAAAACGCCAATAGATATCGAAGAGTCGGTAGAACCAAAATTTATAGGAAATA
>Ga0247739_10000610_pt1 | contig 12616 bp, 10 predicted proteins | sample UWRJL058202B2_FD_180943 | JGI IMG/M metagenome (GOLD analysis project Ga0247739, IMG submission 180943) | Plant litter microbial communities from Arlington Agricultural Research Station in Wisconsin, United States - UWRJ-L058-202B-2 | ecosystem: Environmental > Terrestrial > Plant litter >...
GAATATTCGCAATGTCAATGTGCGCTCCAAACGCTGGTCTGTCAATCGCTTTGATAAATTTCAGATAAGAATCAGCGTCATCAGGCAAACTCCATCCCATCATTTCTAATGAAAATTTCACTTTTTGGGGCTTGACTGCATCAATTATTTTACGACAATTTTCTACGGTTGCGTCAAAGTATTCAGCTGTTATATTTCTGGGATCCGGGCCATCCCACTGTTTTGAATTATAGGATCCGCCAATGTTTACGCAGTTTAATGCGCCCACTTCCTCAGCCAATGCCAGTCGTTCTGTTACGTAATCCAGGTTTTTCTTACGCTTTTCAGGATCACTGTCTAACATGTTTACCCACGCGCCAACTTCTGCAATGATCACATTTTCAGCAGCAAAAGCTTTACGTACCGCTTCAATTTTAGCAGTTTCTTTGATATTCAGGTTAGGAACATAGGCAGCGCTGTATCCAAGTCTGCGGTGCTCTTTGGCTAATTCCGCAGGATCTTCGCTTTTTAGAAATATAGGCCCTCCAAGGCGCAACGGCATCGACTCAGAAAAAGAAACCTGTTTAAAACCTGTCAAAATTCCAGCCGTTATTACTCCGGAAGATTGTAAGAAATAACGTCGTGAAATTGTTCCCATTTCTATTTATAATCTGATATTTAATTCAACCTGATTTAACATTTCTATAAGAAATCCAGACCAATTATGCCGATTTATACATACAAAAAAGGCAATCAATGTATGAGCAATCATTATCATAAAGTCTGAAAATAAGGTTATTTTACTCATGGAGCTATTTTGATTCCGAAATGAAAAGTTTGTATATTCATCCTCAATAGGCATTTAATCACTTTTATTGAAAAGTAAAAATGGAAGAAAGGGATAAGCTGGATAAAATTGTGGAGGCTAGATTGAAGCTCAAAGCCCGTTTTGAAGAAAAAATGAAAGATACACCCTCTGTTTCTGATACCAGACCAATGGGTTCGGGAGAAATTAACAGACATGGTATGCCTCAATTGCCCGTTGGACAAACAAAAACAATTAAATGGCCGGTACTTGATCTGGGATTTAAGCCTGATATATCTCATCAAAAGTGGAAATTAACTATTGACGGAGAAGTCGAACATCCGGTAACCCTGACCTGGGAAGATTTCATGAATTTACCTCAAACCCAGGATGTGAGTGATTTCCATTGCGTTACTACCTGGTCGCGTATGGACGTGCCGTGGGCTGGAGTACGGCTTGCGGATCTGGCGGCGTTGGTTGTCCCGAAATCAACTGCCACACATATTCTTTGTTACGGTTACGATAAATATACAACGAACCTGTCATTGGAAGAAGCGTTAAAAGAAGACGTACTTTTAGTGCATACTGCTGATAACAAACCACTTGAAAAAGATCATGGCGGACCTGTAAGAATGATCACGCCACAGCTTTATGCATGGAAAGGTAGTAAATGGATTAACAGGATTGAGTTTTTACCGTATAATAAACTGGGTTTCTGGGAAGTAAGAGGCTATTCTAATACGGCTTATCCCTGGAGAAATGACCGGTATAGTTAAAAAAACAGCCCAGAGCTTACGCTTTGGGCTGTTTTTCAATAACATAATGTCAGATCAATGAACCGCAGAAGTATCAACCTTCCCTTTTCCACTCCTTGTCCATAATACAAACGGGACGCAGACCAAAAACATCAATCCCAAGTACAGGAACACATCCATATAAGACATAACCATTGCTTGTTTAGTTACTGAAAAATCGAGTATCTGATAACCGCTTTTTAATGCAAGATCCGGTGCCATTCCTTTTGACAAGAAATTATGCTCTAATCCCTGAACACGTTGCTGAACAACAGGATTATTAACATCCAGCTTACTCACCAGATCGTTGCGGTGAAACATGTTCTGTCGGGCAATGAATGTAGTAATTACCGCTACACCAAATGACCCGCCCAATTGTCGCATCATACCTGTAAATGCTGCTCCATCACCAATTTCACGACCTTTCAGCGTTGATAAGGCCAGTGTACTAATTGGTACAAACAACAAACCAAGCCCTATTCCACGCATGATAAGCATATTAAAAAATGCATCTTTACCCGTATCCGGTGTCAGTATCTGATATCCCCAAAAGCTATAAATAAAGAAGAAAATCATTCCCAGAGCTACCAAATATTGCTGTTTTACACCACGCTGCAAAAGTTGACCTACCACCGGCATCATCATAGCTGTAACAATAGCAGCCGGCACCATAAGCATACCCGATTGCGTGGCCGTCCAGCCAAGAGTTGCCTGTGTATAAAGCGGAATAATGAAAGTCGAGCCGTATAAACCGAATCCAAGTATGAAGGAAAGCACCGTTCCTACACGCAAATTTCCATTAGTTAAAACCCTCAGATTCACGATTGGATTTTTGTAAGTTAATTCTCTCCATACAAAAAAGAAGAATCCAAAAACGGTCGTTACACTAAGTAAAGTAATGATTTCATCATTAAACCAATCATCTTCCTGTCCTTTTTCCAATACATACTGTAAAGAACCTACTGCAATCGCTAACAATACAATACCCCAATAATCAATTTCATTACTGGCTTTTTTCTCTGAATATTTAGGGCTTTTTACAAATTGAAGCGTAAGTAAAGCAGCAATAATTCCAAGAGGAATATTGATATAAAATATATATGGCCAACTGTAATTATCTACAATATATCCACCCAGCGGAGGCCCTAATGTTGGGCCGACAATAACACCTAAACCGTAAATAGCCTGGGCAGTACCACGTTTTTCCGCGGGCCAGCTTTCTGTGATCAGCGTTTGTGCAGTTACAAGCAAAGCACCACCACCTAAACCCTGAATTAACCGGAAAAATACCAGTTCCCATATATTATCTGCATTTCCGCAAAGAAAAGAACTCACGGTAAAAATAATAATCGATGCTGCAAAATAATTCCTTCGTCCAAATTGCTGAGACAGCCAGCTGGTCATTGGTACAATAATTACGTTCCCGATCGCGTATGCAGTAATTACCCAGCTTACTTCGGAAAGCGTACCACCCAAATTACCCCGCATGTCGTTCAGCGCTACGTTGACGATCGTGGTATCTACAATTTCCAGCAAAGCACATAATACTGCTGTTAATGTGATGACAACCCTTCGAAAGCCATATTCTACAAGCGAGTCGTGTAGTTCCATGATTTTAAGTTTAAAGTTCTAAAAAGTTTAAAGTTTAAAGTTTAGAGCGGTCGCCGCCCCAAACTCCTGAACTCTAAACCGCGCGGCGGCCGCTTTCAACTGATTTACTTAATTGAGTCCAACTCTATATCTACATCTACATTCATTCCGGGACGCAGCTGATCGATATACTGATCTTTTCCTTCTACAAATTCGATATGAACCGGTAAACGCTGTACTACTTTTACAAAGTTACCACTTGCGTTATCGGGAGGAAGCAAAGCAAACCTGGCACCTGTTGCAGGAGAAAAAGAAGATACTCTTGCTTCAAACTCATGATCAGGATAAGCATCTACATGTACCAAAACTTTTTGTCCAAGCTTGATCCTGTTCAGCTGTGTTTCCTTGAAATTGGCTACAACCCAGGGTTTATGTGTTGAAATAATACTAAATAATGATTGCCCTGCCTGTAAGAACTGACCTACCTGCGCGTTCACTTTTGAAACCCGGCCGTCAGTTGGAGCAGTAATTACGGTATAAGAAAGATTCAGTTTCGCATTGTCAATCTCTGCCTGGCGCGCTTTAATATTTGCATTTGCAATACCAGTCTGGCGCGAAGTTGCCTGCGTTTGCGAAGTTGCTGCTCTTGCCTGACGTTCAGCTGCGGTTTTCTGCGCTTCCAAAATAGCTAACTGACGTTCCGCTCTTTGCTTGGCAGCATCCGCCTGTTCAAATTCCTGCTGTGTAATTGAATGATCTTTGATCAGATTCTGATATCTGGCAAAATCCTGGTTAGCTCTCCAAACATTTATTTTCGCTTCTTCAATCTGAGCTGCAACCACTGAAACGTTTGCCTGATAAGTGATACCAGTTGCTGCCGAAGCATTGGTAGTTGCATTAGCAACGGTAAGATTTCCCTGTGATCCTGCCAAACCTGCCTCTGCCTGTTCCAGTTTAATAATCTGATCACGATTGTCAAGTACAAGCAAAGTATCTCCTTTCTTAACAGTCTGATTATCTTTTACTCTGATTTCCGTTACGTAACCTGCTATACGCGGTATAACCGGACTAATATCTGAATCGATCTGTGCATCATCCGTTTCTTCATGATGCTGACCGTGATTATATTTGGTATAACCCCATGTTCCGCCTACAATTACTAAAAGTGCCAGTACGATAATGAAGGTGTAACTTTTCTTTTTCGGAGCTTCTTCTGTGGTGATGTTCTTGGTTTCCATTATTTTATTGATAGAATGTTCTGATTATTTTTAGTTTGAATGATCACATTAATTAATGATACCGGCTGTTTGTTCCAGCTTTTTATAAGCTACAATAGCATCTGCTTTTGCCGATTCAAAATTAATTTTTGACTGAACCTGTGCGACATCCGCATCCAGTAACTCAGTGGTTGTTACCAGACTGTTATCGTATTTATTTTTAGTAATTCTGTAATTTTCGTCCGCCTGCTCTACTGCTTTGGCATAAACATCTATTTTTCGTTTACTCAAAACATAATTATAAAAAGCAGTATTAACTTCCAGATGTATGCGGTCCAGCAATATATCTTCATTGGTTTTCAGCTGATAAGCATAAGTGCGGGTCTGGGCAATTTTTGTATTTGATTTCCAAAGGGAAGCCACATTATACCGTACTCCGATTCCTGCATTCATCGCATTTGGAATCATGGCAACACCCGGAATATTAAGCGCAACATAACCGGCCGTTAAAGCCACACTCGGATAAAAATCAGCTTTAGCTGTTTTGATATCAATATTTGCTGCTTTCTGGCGAATACCATTTGCGGCTATATCTTTTCTGTGAGTCAGTGCAGTTTGTTCCCAATCCGATAAAATCCCTTCTTCTTTTAAAGTAGTAAAACTGGTCGAATCCGCTTCTAGTGAAGTATTTTCCGGTAAACCCAGTAATAAATCCATATTTACCGTTGTTACTTTCAAACTATTTTCCGCATCCAATAAAGTCAGCTGCACATTGGATTCCTGTAACTGGGCTTTCATCAGGTCATTACGTGCAAGCAAACCATTTTTTTCACGGTTTGTAAATTCTACCACACGTTCATGTTCCCGTTTTAAATTCTCTGAAACAAGATCAACCGCCTTCTTGGATTTGTATAAATTACTGTAAGCATTAATCGTATTCTGAATCACTGCTTCACGGTCATTTTCTACATCGAGCCTGGCAGCCTGCTCCAGATATTTGGCTGATTCCAAACCATATTTAAACCTGAATCCTGAGAACAAAGGTAAAGATGCACTAGCCATTGCATACATGGCCTGATGAACCGACAAAGAACTGGAACTCGTACTATCACTTCCGTTCTGTCTGAGTTTCAGATCAATATTAGGAGTATTTAACCGCAGATAAGAAGCTGATATACTGAAACTTGGCAGCTGATTATCTTTAATTTCACGGATATTAAGCCCGGCTATATCTACATTGGTCTGGCTTAATTTTAACTGCTTACTATTCCGTAAACTCATTTCAATCGCTTCTTCCAACTTAATTGTACGGGAAGTTTGGGCCATTGAACAAGCACTTGTGACAATTAAACCGATTCCAATTGCCACCGTGGTTATTCTTTTAGTGTTGAATGTGGTGTTCATTAGTTACTGTTAATTTAAATAAATTTTTAAGATGCTGACTAAGTTTACGTTTCATGAAATTCTGGAACTCTTCATCGCTCATATTTTCCAGGTGATTCATTTTCCTGTAAAATTCCTGTGTGGCGATCGACTGATTAATCGTACCGTATAGAGTTGTCGTCATCAGGCTCATGTCAATATTTTTCCGAAAAACTCCGGTATCCTGACCTTCCTTTATCAGTTTTTGCATAAGTTCTACATTCCTGATCTTCAAATCCATGATATGATCTGAAATAACCGGGGTTCTTTCGGAAGACAGCTGCTCGCGCATCATGATATTATGGAAGCACTGGTTTCCTAACAAACGGTCAATTACACCATCAATCATTATATATACTTTTTGAAGCGGTGTAAGGTCTTCATTTGATATTATAGATTCAATTCTCGATCCCGATTCAGTTATACGCAGTTTGAAAAGTGCTTCTATTAATTTCTCTTTTGAACCAAAATAATAAGATATCATAGAAACATTGATGTCTGCTTCGTGTGCGATATCTCTTACCGAAGTTCCAACAAAACCTTTTTGGGCAAATAACCTTTCCGCTACTTCTATAATCTGTATCTGCTTTGTGTTATACTCCATTTTTAAGGTCATTTATCGCTTTTATGAATTACTTTGAATAAATGACAGCACAAAAGTAATAAACGAAAATTTTAAAATCAAACAACTGTTTGATTTTAACAAACAAACGTTTAATTTATTCAAGCGTTTGTTAGATAAATACCATTAAAAAAAAATTAATCTGACTTAATACTTATTTTTTCGATAGGCTTATTACAAATTCTGTACCATTATGCTCATCAGTAAATTCTGAATTATCTTTGTATACATCTGCTCCTATTTTAAATTGAATTACCCCAACCTCTATCAAAATCTATAAATGAATCTATTTTCCAAACTTCAATTTTTGTTGTTGTTCGTCTTATTTCTTACAACTCTTTCCACTTCCGGACAACAAATTGTTTCTTCTTGTGGTACTCAGGATTCAGCCGTTTCAGCCTACTTATTGAAATATTCTAAAATCAAAGATCTAACCAAAGCCAGGGTAGCGAATGAAGGAAAACTTGAATACCGGCTTGCATTAGATGTTAATTACAAAACCTTTCTTCTCTATAATGGTGATAAAGAGTTAATTACAAAAACTGCTTATCGTTTTATTGAAAAAGCTTCTGCTATTTTTGAGCGCGACATTAATGTGAAATTGAATGTCACATCCATTCTGATATGGGATCATCCGGAACCTTATGCTTTGAACCAGGATTATGACTATTATTCTAATGTTTTAAATTACTGGAATAGTAACCGCACCGAAGAACGGGACGCAGTTGTGAGTTTATCTGCCCGTGGCGGGTGGTTTTATGGCGGCTACCGTATGTGCTCTTCCAATCTTCCCGAACCGAATAATCCTGAACTGGAAGTAGATCTGTTATGCCATGAGCTTGGTCATACACTTGGTTCTCCACATACTCATAGTTGCTCCTGGCCTGGCGGGCCCATAGACCGCTGTACTAATGTGGAAGGTACTGCTTCTGATTGTCAGGATGGCTATCTGGAATCTGTGAATGGATCCTTGATGTCTTATTGCAGGTCGGTTCTGAGTTTTCACCCACTTTGTCAGAATCTGATGCGGGACTATTCAGAAGGAAAAATTGATAATTCATTTAAATTGAGAAATTTAAGTACGAAACCAAATAATCCGGAATCAATTTCAATTATTACTTTCGGTGAAAATTCGATTAATACGCCTTCTTTTACATGGCAATCTATTTTCGGTGCTGATCAATATCATTTTCAAATTGCAAAGGATCAGGCTTTTACACAAATTGCGGAAGATACTTTAATCACACAATCGTTTTTCCAATCAGCCGGATTGAACGAGGGAAATTATTTTGCCAGAGTCAATACACAAAATACCGGCGGGGTGGGTGGCTGGTCACCAGCATTTTCTTTCACAATTTTACCGTGGTCTTCAAATAGTACGCCGCCATTGTTATACAAAGCAACACTGGATAATGATGGAATAATTTCTGGTTATTTTCGAAAATATACGGGAACGGAATCTTATCAGATTGAAATACAGAATATGTATGAGCAAGATCAAGTTTCAAGTTTTGATCTAAAAATCACAAGTCAGGCGATACAGTCATTTCAGGTTTCGTTAATGGGTAGTCTACAATCAAAATATGGAGTTAGATTAAGAGTTAAAAATAATGGGGTCTGGAGCAAGTGGTCTGCATATAAAATTTTGTCTGCTGTGTGGAACAATACCATAGCATCCCAGACAAATCTTATCAAAACATCAGGGAATCCAATCATTGCAACATCTACCCTCATGCCAACCTATCATACGAAAGAGGTTATTCAAAGTATAGAAATTGCAACTGATGTTACTTTTAAAAATATAGTTTTTAAAGATTCTCTCAGTGGCAACGGGATGAATGAATGGATTACTAATAAAGGCGTTTTTTACCCGACACTAAAAGAAAATACTTCTTATAATGTAAGAACTCGTGTAAACTGGAATCCCGGATCATATACCAAATGGAAAACATCTTCGCTTGCAACAGGGCAACTTGACAGCCGTTTTGAGTATTTAGGAAATGTTTCTAAAAATCTTTCATCCATCAATTACGACTATGGTATTTCCTGGCAGAACAGATTCTACAACGCTGGCAATAAGCTATTTGTGTTTGAACCTAACACTGGTTACTATTCTACCACCGATTTAAAAATCTGGAAAGGGTATACCGTAGGTACTACAAATGGAAAAAGTCATAACAGAATCAGTTTCTTTGGCGCTTCAACCAAAGGTGACGTATTTACGCTGGATCAGAATTATACACTTGTTAAAAATTCCGGTGATAATTATCAAAGTTATCATGCATCACAAGGTTTTTATGTTGATGGAAACAGTACCATTCAAGTAACAGAAAATGAAGGTATATTTTTCAAAACAGCCTCTTTGGGTGTTGGACAATTTAAAAACGGTAACTGGAAATTTTTCGGAAACGAAGTTCTGAATTCGGGAATAGCAATATCTTTAGGTAAAAATTCGGATGACCGGATCTGGGCAGTTATGTCCGGAGGTTCGGTTTGGTCTTTCAAAAATGATAACTGGAAGGCTGAACCTTATCTACAAACCTGGCAGGGAACAAACGGCATTGCCTTTGATAATAATAAGATTTGCTATGCTTATGGAGATTGGGGCGTGGCCCGCTTAAATCAAAACAATTGGGAAATAATACCTTCACTTTCGGCCTTTCCAATTCAAAAAATTGTTTTTGACAAACAAAATCAAATGTGGTTATCTGCACACAGATCAGCAGGAAACAATAATTACATTCATGCACTAATCAAATATAAAGATCAAAAAGCCAGCATTTATTCTGATGGATTAAATTTCCTGAACGAGCCTTTTGATATTGAAATATTTAATGACAAATTACTCATTCTTACAACAGGCGGAGAGGTTCATTCCTTCGATGAGACAAAGATCCAGCGATTTGAGGCTAAAAGCAATTATTGCGCCGGAGAAGAAATATCTGTTACAATTACTTCCAATTCGTCTTTTTTAAAAGAAAACAAGACAAGTTTTTTGCTTTCATCTACCAAAAAAGATACGATTATTTCGTTGACCAGTTTGCAGCAAACCGGAAATAATATCAGAACAAAACTTCCGGAAAATCTCCCGCAGGATTTATATCGTTTGAGTACAATGACTACTCATCCGGAAGTGCATAGTAATGAAAGTAATGCTTTCGAAGTGCGAGCAGGTGTGTCGGCAAAAATTACATTAAAGGAAAATACCAAATTTAAAACGACCTTAACTGCTAATCAGGGAATAGGACTCACCTATCAATGGCAACTCGATGGAACAGACATTTTAAATGAAAACAATTCTTCATTACAGGTTAACCAATCAGGTAACTACTCAGTTATTATAGGCAATCAGGGCACGTGCAAATCTACATCAGCCGTATTTCCAGTCGAGTTGGATCAACCAAATGAAATTACATTGTTACAAAATTCTCCTAACCCTGCTGTAAATCAAACTGAAATAGCATTCTATTTACCTAAAAAAGAAAATGTTATACTTAATTTATTTAATATACTTGGTCAGAAAATTGGCTTACTCAGTCAGGGAGATTTCTCAAAGGGCTGGCATATTGTCCCGGTTGATAGTAACAAACTCACTTCGGGGATTTATATTTATCAGCTTGAAACTGAGAAATTCACAAAATCAATTAAAATGATTAAGTAATTGCGTTGAATAAAATAATTTCAAAAAACTTCCTGAAAAGAGATATTGTTGTGTTAATTAATTTTAAAGTACGCTATTAAATTATGGTTTTTGCAAACAATACATTAGAAGATATAGATCAGATTTTCGCTTTATATGATGCAGCAGTAGCGTTTCAAAAGACGAAATTCAACAAATACTGGCTACCTTTTGACAGGAAAATGATAGAATCAGAAATTCACGAACACCGGCATTTCAAGATTTTAATTGAAGATCAAACCGCATGTATATTTTCTCTTTCTTTTGATGATGCCATCATTTGGGGTGATGATGAACAAAATCATGCGTCTATTTATATTCATCGCATCGTAACCAATCCTATATTCCGGGGTTATCGTTTTTTAACTTATATTAAAAACTGGGCATTGAATTACGGAGCACTGCATAACAAAAAACTGATCAGAATGGATACCTGGGGAGATAACCAAAAACTGATTGATTATTATGTCCAATCCGGTTTTACATTTATAGGTTTAAAACAAATGGAAAAAGCCGCTAATCTCCCCGATCATTATCAGGATATAAGCCTGAGCTTGTTTGAAATTAAGATTTGAAGGGCATTTTCAACCGCGCGGCCGGCAGAACTTCCCTACTTCACCCTCCCCGGATTTTCAGTCACAAATGCGCCCCAGCCTCCTTTTTTTGACTTTTTAGAGGAAGATGTTGATGCGGCGGCTGGTGTATTTGCATGGTAATGATGACAAATTGCTATGGCAATTCCATCCGTAGCATCCATAAATTCTTTACTCAATTCCATATTCAGGATTTTTTCCAGCATATAAGCCACCTGTTCCTTAGATGCACTGCCACTGCCTGTTACAGATTGCTTTACCTTTTTTGGAGAATATTCTACAATTGGAATATCCCTGGCTAATGCCGCAGCCATTGCTACTCCCTGAGCACGTCCCAGTTTTAGCATTGATTGCGGGTTTTTTCCATAGAAAGGATCTTCAATAGCCATTTCGTCAGGCAGGTAATCGACGATCAGTTGGGTAATGCGTTCAAAGATTTTCTTAAGTTTTAGTTCGTGGGTCGTATATTTGCTTAAATGAATCACACCATATTGCATCAAAGTAATCTCCTGTCCTTTTACAGATATAACTCCGTAACCCATAATCTGGGTACCAGGATCTACTCCAATAATCACTTTTTCCGTAGCGTTTGTTTGCTGCATTTTTATCATGGTGCAAGATAAGGAACTCTCTACTCCAAAAGAAAAAAGAAACTGGGGAAAGCTTTTGTGGGTTGGAAAACTGATCATTACTTTATTGATCCTAAGCTATATTTATAGAACTTTTAAAAATGAGCAAAAAGGAATTCAGGATGTCTTTGCCGTTTTCAACAGTATATTAACTTCAGAAAATTCAGGGATATTAATATTCATGCTTCTATTGGTTCCCATTAATTGGGCTTTGGAAAGCTTGAAATGGAGGCAGTTGGCAAAAAAAGTAGTGCAAATTAGCTTTTGGGATGCGTTTCGGGGCATTTTAACCGGACTGGCAGTTGGCGTTGCTGCTCCTGCCCAGTTGGGAGATACCATTGGACGTATTGCAGCCTTACGATCGGATAAACGGCTTCAGGCAATTGGCGCTGCCATTGTATCCAATGGAATACAGTTCTATATTTCCGTTTTAATCGGTGCATTAGGCTGGTTTTCTGTTCAGGATAAATTAGATCTTAAACCAGGCAGCAAAGTAATATTAAATTCAATATTGCTGCTTATTATATGTTTAGGATGGATTGTGGTACTATTCAGAAAACGATTAACTGATTGGCATCCTACCCGCCGGTATTTACAAAAACTTCATTCTTATTTAAAAATAATCGGAGAATATACCGGCCTGGATTTATTAATATCTACCGGCTACGGAATGCTGCGGTATATGGTTTTTTTAACCCAATTTGTTCTCGCACTTTCCTTATTTAATTTCCCGTTAACTTATTTAGAGTTAGGTTCATGTGTTGCACTGATCTTTCTGGCGAAAACGCTTATTCCTGCTGTCAATGTACTTGGAGATCTTGGTTTGAGGGAATTTACTGCCTTATTCGTGTTTAAACAATATAATTTACCAGTGGAAGAAATTATAACAGCCACATTTTTAATATGGACAATCAATGTATTGGGACCAATTCTAATCGGGATTATACTAATTTGGAAGTACAAATGGAGAAACCTGCCCCGATAAAATCATGTTGAATCACTATTTTTTTTCATTGCTTGTCATATTCATCTGGATCATCCTGATCAGTTACGCAGTATTTACAATAGTACTTACTTTTTTATGGAGCAGGTTAAAAACCAATTATCCGGTAACAAAAAACCACGGTGATTTCATTACAGTAATTATTCCGGTCCGTAATGAGAAAGATTCTATTACATCACTTCTTTCAGATATTAATGATCAAACTTTTTCAGCGGATCAATTCGAAGTATTAGTCATGAATGATGGCTCAACTGATGAAACAGCTAACCTTGTACAACAATGT
>Ga0247739_10000612_pt1 | contig 12586 bp, 11 predicted proteins | sample UWRJL058202B2_FD_180943 | JGI IMG/M metagenome (GOLD analysis project Ga0247739, IMG submission 180943) | Plant litter microbial communities from Arlington Agricultural Research Station in Wisconsin, United States - UWRJ-L058-202B-2 | ecosystem: Environmental > Terrestrial > Plant litter >...
TACACCGTCGCCTGCGTATACTCGATCTGCATCGGTAATGGTTTCTGCTGGTGGCGTGGCAGGATAATCGTTCATGTGAAAAATTTCAATGAGCGGTTTCCCAACCAGTTTTACACTTTCCATTCCGGACCCCCCTTTGTGTAAGTGATATACATCCATCAGTAAACGTGCTGAAGGATGTGATGCTTCTGCTGCAACATACAGAATCTCTCCCACCCGACTTAGATTTTTAGAAAATCCCCATAATTCCAAATGCGGAACCACACCCGTTTTGTCTCCCAACTCGAGAATTGTCCTGTAACGCTCTGCTACTTTTTTCAGATCAAGAGAATCTCCCGTCGTAGCGCCCATTGGAGGAGCAGCTACACGAGGACAACCAATTTGCGCCAGTTGATCCATTTCCATTTTAAGTTGTTCCAATGCTTTCGACCTTGCTGCTTCGTCATCAACGATCCAGGTTGCAAAGCCAATGGCATCTTCCACTTTTATTCCAAGATCATCGATAATTTTTTTTGCATCAGAAAGTGTCCCACCGGTTTTAAGGAAATCCTGTAAGGTATTAATCCAGATTTCAACCGATTTATATCCTGCCTTCGCCGCCACTTCCAACTCTTTCCTGAAACCTAGTTTGTGGCCGCGCAAAGTGCTCATGTTTAAAGAATAAATAAACGGGCTGACCTTTTCTTTAATATTCATTTCAGCTGGCAGCATTCCTGTTCCGGTAACAGCAAGTATAGAGGTAATTGATTCGCGGCGATTCATTAATATGGTTTTCTAAAAATTAGAGTGATATTAAGGTAAAGTCAGGTAAGCGCTTTTTTTACCGTTGACTGGTCAATATTGACTTTAAAAGTGTTTTTAGTTATGTTTCAATCAGTTCAAACATATAAGGCTTTCTCAATCAGAAGCAGTTCTTTATTCAACTCATTTTCAAATTGTTAAATAAAGTTAAACCAGTGTATTTACAGATTCTGGTTAACTTTTTTTAAGATTCTTTGCTCCCGCCCAAACAAATCAATTCAATACTTTTGGCAGCGTAATGGATACCTGACCTTAAAACACAATGAACAACTTTACCCGACTAAATAATCTGACAGGCTGGGCCGTATTCAGCATTGCACTAGCAACATACGTTTCAACTATAGAACAAACAGCCAGTTTTTGGGATTGCGGCGAATTCATTGCCTGCGCTTTCAAATTGCAGGTTCCTCATCCACCAGGAGCGCCACTTTTTCTGTTAACAGGAAGAATTTTTTCTTTTCTCGCTTTCGGTGATTTAACCAAAGTTGCATATTGGGTTAATATGGTTTCAGTTTTAAGCAGCGCTTTTACCATACTTTTCTTATTTTGGACTATTACAATTCTTGCAAAAAAATTAATCAGAAAAACCAATCAGGAATTAAATCAAAAAGACCAAATTCTTGTTCTTTTTTCCGGCATTACCGGAGCACTCGCCTACGCCTGGTCCGACTCGTTTTGGTTTTCGGCAGTAGAAGCAGAAGTATATGGCATGTCTTCATTTTTTACAGCAATTGTAATTTGGGCAGCATTCAAATGGGAACAAATTGAAGATCAGGCAACTGAAAACAGATGGTTGGTTTTTATAGCTTATCTGGTAGGACTTTCCATTGGTGTTCACCTGCTGAATCTGGTCACAATTCCTGCATTGGCTTTGATTTATTATTTCAAAAAATATCCTAAACCCACTGTAACCGGTGGCACTTTTGCCTTCTTTTGCGGCCTTATTATTTTAGCAATAATTAACTCCGGCATTATTCCCGGACTACCTGATATGGCTGGGAGATTTGAAATATTTTATGTTAATACACTGGGACTACCTTTCAAATCCGGTATTGTATTTTTTATTATTTTCTTTTTGGGAACACTAATTTGGGGGATCCGCTTTTCACATCAAAAAGAAAAAGCATTGCTGAATACCGCATTGCTATCACTCGCTTTTGTATTGGTTGGCTACTCCTCTTACATTATGGTTTTGGTCAAATCAGAATATAATCCGCCCATTAATGAAAACAATCCGAGTGATGTTTTACGTTTTGTTTCTTATTTGAAAAGAGAACAATATGAAAGTCGTCCGCTTTTATATGGCCCGTCTTTCACTTCCAGACCTATAAGCCAGGAACGCGGAGCACCGGTTTATCGCAAACAAAAAGACAAATATGTAATTTCAGATTACCGTCCGGTTTATGGATATGAGCCTGGTGCCAGCATGCTTTTACCACGGATGTACAGCAGTCAGCCAGGCCATCCGCAACTTTATCAGCAAATGACCGGACTGGCAGAAGGGCAAAAACCTGGCATGATCCATAACCTGAAATATATGTTTTCCCACCAGATCGGGCACATGTACTGGCGCTATTTTCTTTGGAATTTTGTGGGAAGAGAAAGTGATGAAGAAGGCGCAGGAATATTGCTACCCTGGGATGCAGCTAAAACTTACCCTTTCTCTATCACAAACAATAAGGGACACAACAACTTTTTCATGCTTCCATTTTTACTTGGACTTGCAGGAATTTCGCTCTTATTTTTTCGTAGACAACGGGATCTTTTGGTTCTGGCTTTACTGTTTGTTTTGACAGGTGTCGCACTCGTAATTTATCTCAATTCACCGCCCGTTGAGCCGCGGGAAAGAGATTACATTTATGTCGGATCTTTTTATATTTTCTGTATCTGGATTGGTTTTGGAGTCATTGCTGTGGCAGAAAGTTTGGTTAAAATCATAAAAAACGCACAATTCAGTACTGCCTTTGCAACCGCAATCAGTTTGTCAGTCCCCGTCATTCTGATAACAAAAGGGTGGGATAATCACGACCGGAGCAATCGTTATCATTCGGTGGATTTCGCCAGAAACATACTCAGTTCCTGTGCCCCGAATGCGATACTTTTTACAGGTGGCGACAATGACACGTTTCCACTCTGGTATGTGCAGGAAGTGGAAGGTTTCAGGACAGATGTGCGGGTTTGTGTGCAAACTTTTTTAAGCGCCGACTGGTATATTGAACAGTTAAAACGTAAAATAAACAAATCCGAAGGTCTTCCATTGTCACTAGATACCAATAATTATGCAAGTGGTAAAAATGATTTCCTTCCCTTTTATGAGATTCCTTCGGTTAAAAACGGCATTAACCTGAAAGAATATCTGGAACTGATCCAACAAAATAATAAAGCTATTCAGGTACCGCTAACAAGTGGTGATATGACTTCCATTTTACCTTCGTCTAATCTTTTTCTATCCAATAATATTGGAGAGATCAAGAAACTGAATATTGTTAAAAGTGACCTGATTCCTTATCTGAGTGATTCTATGAGCTGGAATATTGGCAAACGCGATCTGTATAAAGCTGACCTTGTGATACTTGATATCATTGCAAATAACAACTGGAAGCGACCCATCTATTTTTCATCTACCATGGGCGGATCCAATAATCTGGGACTGAATGAATATCTTCAGCTTGAAGGTTATACTTACCGCCTTTTACCAGTCAAAGTTTCCGGTGCAACTGACGGTTATGTGAATTCAGATCTGATGTATGACAATATGATGAATAAAATGTCCTGGCGGGAACTCAATAATCCAAAAACTTACTACGACGCCACATATCTTGGCTCACCTGTTGCAAGCGCACGTATTGCATTTTTAAGATTAGCGGATCAGCTGATTATAGAAAATAAAATGGCCAAAGCTAAAAAAGTAGTTGATAAAGCCATGTCGGTCATGCCGGACGACACCATTCCGTATGATCAGTTTTCAGCAGGTTTTGTAGGAATGCTTTTTGATCTGGGTGAAAATAAAAAAGCATTGGATTCTGCCAGAACCATGGCGATCCGTTCTGATGAAAATTTGACTTTTGCCAAACAAAACGGCATTTCAAAAAGTAGAAATACCAACACTGATCTGTATATTTTACAAACTGTTTTTCAGGCTTGCCGGAAAGCTAAACAAGAAGCAGCAGCTAAAAAGTACGAAGAAATTTTCAGAAAACACCTGGATGAATTTAACACCGGCAGCTGATTTTCAGCCACCTAAAATTCAGACTCTGAGCAAGCCGCGAAACCCTCTGGCCGCATAGTAAGAGTCTGCACCATTGTGATATACGAAAACTCTACCGAAGCGGCGATCACCAAAAATGGCGCCGCCAAGTTTTCTAATATCAGCAGGAGTTTTCAGCCAGCTTGACGTTTTCATGTCGAAACTTCCAAGTTGCTGTAACTCCTGATATTGTTCTTCTGACAAAAGCTCAATACCCGTTTCCTCTGCCATATTAATTGCACTATCCGCTGGTTTATTTGCTTTTCTGGATTCCAATGCCGGATGATCATAACAAAAACTTCTGCGGCCGGCAGGACTTTCTGCTGAACAATCACAAAAAATATATTCGTCCGTCTTCTCATCAAATCCAATAACATCCGGTTCGCCGCCGGTTATTTCCATTTCATCCAGTGACCACAATTTTGACGGATTTGCTTCCAGCTTTGTCTGTACTTTTTCCCATTTCAGACCTTTATGCCGGTTCATGTTTTTTTCAAAACGGGCTTTTAATACGTTCATGAGTTCTACGGCTTGTTCTGATGACAACTGTTTTTTATTGATGTTCATGTCGTTGGTTTTTTATGTTAAAAAATTATAATTGTCAGAATTCATTTTTTCCTGCCGACAAATCTTATTACTGACCCTTTGCCATTATGAAAAATTCCTTCGTTTAATTCAATTTCTTTTTCTGCCAGCTCTATAATTTCATAGTTCACAAAATCCGATTTTATTTCGTCAGTCGAAAACAAACTTTCAATGTCTTTTGGGCCGCCCACTTTCTCGTTAGCAGCTATATATTCAATGTGCTTTTTACTAAATGCCTCAAAAATAATTATCCCGCCTTTCATCAAAAGCTTGTCAAAAGCCTGATGATAAACAGATTTTATATTTGCAGGAAAATGAGCATAAATTAAAGCAATTACATCAAATTGCTCAGTTTCAAAATTTAATGTTTCTAATTCACCAACCTGATAGTCAATTGTTACATTATTTTTTTGAGCCAGTCTGATGGCTTTATTTTTACCTTCCACACTGATATCAAATGCACAAACCGTCCAACCAAGTTTAGCTGCAAAAACAGCATTTCGTCCTTCACCTTCTGCCGGGAAAAGTATTGTCCCCACATTCAGTTTTCTCAGTTGTTCTTCTAAATAATTATTTGGCTCTTCACCATAAGCAAACTCGTCGTTACTATATCTGTCATTCCACCTGGCAGTCCAAACATCATTTAAATTAGTAGTATCATCCATTTTATTTTGTTTTTATAAATTCCAGAAGACAGATTATGTTTGGCTTCCTTTATTAAATTAACTTTTTTCCGGGTCGATTAATCGTCCAACCCCTTCCCATCAAAAATTTTCGGTAAACTTTTTTCAACTCTCGCTTCTCTGGTTTTAGATTGTTTAGGTTGAGAAAAATGAAGAAGATACGCTCTTTGCCGTCCTGGTGTCAATTTTTCAAAGGCAGTTTTTAAAGCTGGATTTTCATTTAACTTGTTTTGAAATTCTTCTGCAACGCTAAATGCAGCAGGCTTTTTTAATTCTACTTTCAAACCAGCTTTTTCCACCTCAATAGCTTCATAAATATACGTTTTCAAGATTGTTTCATTCTCGGTTATTTCCTGAAAATTGGTGAACCGAATCTGACGTGCCGCCTGTACATTCTCGGTTTGCCGGATCAGAATGTTATGGGCATCATGTAATAAGGCTCCCTTGAAAAACAAAAAAGCGCAGTATTCTTTAAAGGTGTGTATTAAAACAATGTTACTTTTATCAAACGTGTAACAAGGACAACCCCACTTCACTTCTTCTGCCAGCCCGCAGTCAAGAACGATCACTCTTAAACGTTCGATTTCTTCCTGCCACTTTTTGGCTTTATTAAAATAAAAATCAACTTTCGGGTTCATGTTGTCCATTGTTGTCTGCTTATCATTTCAGGTACAGTTTCTAATTCTTTTAAAATGATTTTTCTAACCGTAATCTGCGTGCCTCAGGCCTGAAATACCAAGATACAATAGTTAAGATCAGCAATAATACGGGACCAAAAAATTCTTTGGTACCTTCTCCTGCGGCCATGTGAGAAAAAACAGCACCCGACATAGCAAAAAAGAAACCCGCATAAGTCCATTCTTTTATTAAAGGAAATTCCGGAATAAGTATTGCTATAACACCCAGTATTTTCCAAACACCAATTATCGTTAAAAAATAGAGTGGATAACCTAAATGTGTCATCATTTTTACCTCTTCGTCCATTTTAAGTAATTGTACTATTCCGGTGGATGTCATTCCTAATGCGAGCCAGATGGTGGCAATCCAATAGATGATTTTGTCTCTTTTTGTCATGGTCAATTATTTTAATTTGTTTACAATTTCCTGTAACCTGTTATGCGCCATGCTTATGCCTTGGGCAAAAGGCAGCCGCAGCATTTGGTCTCTGTGTTCCACTGATTTATAGATGATTTGCATAGTAAGTTTGCTGGTGATGTCTGTAACCTTTTCAAATTCCAGGAATTCAAGCTGAATGGGGAACTGGGTATTCTCCATTTCAAATGTGCGTGTTATTCTCTGGTTTGGGCTGAATTCATGCATTACACCGTTGGCCCTAAACACTACATTCCCTTGTGGATCAGTTGTTTCAAACTGATAACTGCCGTGGTTTTTACTTTCAAGTTTCAATACTTTCGTACCCATCCATTGCGCAACAATTTCCGGTTCGGCGTACGCTTTAAAAAGTAATTCCAACGGCAATTCGAATTCCCTTGTGATCACAATTTCCTGTTTTCCATCTTCTGCACTGACTTTTGTTTTTCGTTCCATACAATTTTACATTTCGGGTTTGTAGTTTTTCATGATGGCTTCCAATTTATTAAACCTGTCATCCCACATGTTGCGGAACAGCTCAATGAATTCTGCCACTTCTTTCATTTTTTTTGCATTGATATGATAATAAATTTCCCGTCCGTTTTGCGCTTGTTCAAGTAATTCGCACTCGGTCAGTATTTGTAAATGTTTTGAAACTGTCGGTCTTGCTGTATTAAAATTTGAGGCTATCGCCCCGGCTGTCATCGATTGAGCAGCAACCAAAATCAGTATGGCCCGTCTTGTCGGGTCTGCTATAGCTTGAAATACGTCTCGTCTTAAATTCATTGCGTAGTCATTTGACTACAAATTTACATGTAGCCATTTAACTACGCAAATTTTTATGGAATTTTATTAAAAGATAACGCGGAAAAATATTGCATGACGAAATGAACATGGTGACTTACAGATTTCAACATTGAAATCTCAGACTAATACCATGTTGAAAAAGAACAGAATAATAAATATCAGACAATAGAAATATTGCAAAAACGGAGGGTCGCCTGGTAGCAGTCCTCCGTTTTGTTTATTTAAAAGTAAAATTTAACTTCCTTTTCACTCTGACCTCAAACTTTTAATCGGATTCATCATTGCTGCTTTTATAGCCTGAAAACTGACAGTTAATAAAGTAATCAGTAATGTTCCCAACCCTGTAACAGCAAATATCCACCAGGAAATTTCAGTCTTATATTCATATTTTTGAAGCCAGTTATGTAGAAAATAATACGAAACCGGTGTTGCAATAATAAAGGCAAGCAGGACAAGAAAAACAAAATCACCGGAAAGCATTCCCCAAACATTTACGATAGTGGCTCCCAAAACCTTTCTTACACCGATCTCTTTTGTACGCTGTTCGGCTATAAAAGATGCAACTCCAAATAAACCCAGACAACTGATCATGACGGCAAGTATAGAAAAGAAAGTTGTCAGCTTTGCAATTCGAACTTCATCATAAAATTTCCTGGCATAATCTTCATCCGTAAAGTGATACTGAAATGGCGAACCCGGATTATATTTTTTAAACACAGCTTCAATTTTAGCCAATGCCGCGCTCGTACTAATGCCAGGGTTTATTTTAATATTGATTATTCCAGGGTCTTTTGCGAGATTATAGATCAGTGGTCGGTTGGGTTCATAAGGTGAATCTATGATCATGTCTTTTACCACACCTATCACCTTGTAAGGAATTGTAAACCAAGTAACTGTTTCTCCAACCGGATCTTTCAAACCCATGAATTTGGCAGCCGTTTCATTCAATATGATTGCTGAGGAATCCGTTGCAAAATCTTTGGAAAAATCCCGTCCTCCCATAAACTGCCATCCGATTGTTTTTCCATATTGATGGGAAACTTCATTGTATTGAAAATCAACGGATAGTGAAGGATCTTTACCCTTCCAGTCGAGCCCGCTGGTAGATGACCAGGAGTTGGTAGGCGGACTGCTGGATTCTGCCATTTCTTCAATAGCTTTCGATTCTAATAATTCATTACGAACCGCTTCAAAATGATTATGAATGTCGGGTGTTGATAAAGATATAGTTAACAAACCGTCACGATCATAACCCACCGGACGGTTTTTGGCAAATTGTATCTGACGAAAAACAACAATTGTCCCGATAATTAAAACAATGGAAACTGTAAACTGAACAACAACAAGTGCTTTTCTGGGAACTGCTGCAAACCGGCCGGCTTTATAAGCACCTTTTAGAACTTTGATTGGCTGGAAAGAGGACAAATAAATTGCGGGGTAACTTCCTGCGATAATGGCTGTTAAAATACTAAAGCAAATTCCAAGGAGCCAGAAAACAGGATTGGTCCATAACATCGCCAGTTTCTTATCGGCAACGTCATTAAAGTAAGGCATAATGAGCATGACAAGGAAAACAGCAACAATAAAAGCAAAGCCGGCTACGAGCAACGACTCACTAAAAAACTGTGTAACTAACTGACCGCGAAGCGATCCTACTGCTTTTCGAATACCAACTTCCCTGGATCTTTTTTCAGAACGTGCCGTACTGAGATTCATAAAATTAATACATGCAAGTAATAAAACGAATGCACCAATCATTCCAAAAAGCCAGACATTTTCGATTCGTCCACCTATCCGATGGCCATTTTTGAAAGTAGAATATAAATACCATTTGCTCATCGGATTGAGAAAAACATCCGGATTGAACTTTAATTGCTCCTGCCTGATATTCTTCTTCTTAACATCCTTGATTTTGGCGGAAACTTTATCAATATCTGCATGATCGGTTAACTGCACAAAAATCTGGAAATTGTTTGGCCGCCAGGGGTCTTCCATCGTTTTTAAACCCGGTTGAGAAATTTCATAAAGCGACCACGGAGCCAAAAAAGTCATTTGCCTGAATGTCGAATTATAAGGTAAATCCTCATAAACACCAGTCACTTTAACATTATACTGATCATCCATTTTAATGACCTGATCCATCGCATCAGCATCTCCGAAAAGCGTTTTCGCAACCGATTCTGAAAGCATGATCGAATAAGGATCTTTCAATCCCGCCCAGGTTCCTTTCAGCATTTTTAGTGTTAGCATTTCAGGTGCCGACGACTCCATATTATTCCCGGTTTTGGTAAATTTTTTATCACCATAAGTCAGGATATGTTCATTCGTCCAGGTCGACAAAATCACGTGCTTGAAATCACTTCCGTATTTGCTCCGAAGCTCAGAAGCAAGCGGATACGGAGCAGATGTTTGTGTTCCAATCTCGCCGTTACGCGTTTGATGCTGCATAATCTGGGCAATCCTGTCATAATTTTTATGATACTTGTCGTATGAGATTTCATCATAAATCCACAGTCCGATCAGCATCGCTACGCCCATTCCCATAGCAAGGCCAACAATATTAATAAAGCTGTAACCCTTGTTTTTGGCCAGTGTCCTGAATGCGATTTTGAAATAGTTTTTTAACATATCATAGCTAAATAATGGAGATGAGGAATAATTAGATGCATTTCTTTTCAGAAAATAAGGAGTAAGGTGCATCAAAGCAGACAGGGTATACTTCCACTTTGCTTTTGCGACTCCGACCGTTGTCAAATTGTTGTAAAAAACTTCGTAAAGGTCGCCTTGCAAATCTTCCAAAAGATGAGGTGCAATACATTTTTCTAATATTAAGTCAACCCATTTGGGCGGTGCTTTAATGTTTTCGTTTTGATCTTTCATGGCTTTTTACTGACACAGATTATGATTGAATCAATTGAAGCCTGCCGGAAGGGATAGCCTGCCACAATTCCTGCCGGATCTGCAGAATTTCCAGTAAAGCCTTACTTCCATAAGCAGTAACTTTGAAAAACCGCTTCCTCCGTCCTCCCCTTTCAGCTGTTGCGCCGCCCATTTCGGAGGAGAGAAAACCCTTGTCTTCCAGGCGATAAAGTGTGGCATGAACAGCGCTCATTGTTACTGAACGTCCCGTATAATGCTGAATACTTTCCCAAATAGTGACGCCATAAGCCTGGTCTGTGCAAGCAGCAACCACAAGCAGAACTACCTCTTCAAACTCTCCCAGAAAAGTTCTTTTCATAACCAAAATCATTAGTTGTAATTATGCAGAACAAATACCTTGCCATTTTTGAAAATGCGCTCTGATAGCCGGAAAGCAGGATTTATAAAAGAATCATTGTCCGAAATCGTACATTTTTGTTCGGGACTGAACGAATATTAAGCCAGTATGACAAGAATTTTGAGGCCAAACCGCAAGTGCATCAGCCACACCGCGATTGCTGCCTGAATGTCTGCATTAAATTACGATCAGGAAACGCTATCTTTAATTTCCAAAACATTAAATTCTCTATGCAATCAGACTATTCTATTCCAGCCCAAACCCGCATTGGTCATGTTCACCTTAAAGTTGCCGACCTTAAACGTTCCTTAGAATTTTACCACGGCCTGCTTGGCTTTGAAATCATGGCCAGGTATGGAGATCAGGCAGTGTTTATTTCAGCGGGCGGTTACCATCATCATATTGGCCTCAACACCTGGTATAGCAAAGACGCCCCTCCTGCTTCCCGTCATGGAGTCGGTTTATTCCACACTGCCATCGTATACCCAACCAGAAAAGACCTGGCTATTATTTTTAATCGTTTGAGACAAGCAGGTTACTCCATTTCGGGAGCCAGCGACCATGGTGTTTCAGAAGCACTTTACCTGAACGATCCGGACGGAAACGGCGTAGAATTATATTGGGACAGGCCAAAAGAATTATGGACGTATCTGGATGACGGTTCTATTGAAATGTTTACAAAAAGTTTGGATCTGATTGGATTGTTGGGAGAATTACAATAAAAAGTATTTCATAGAATAATTGAATTCTATAACCAGTTTTTAATTTTTATACAAATAATAACATCACGTGAAAAAACTACTCCAATCTTTATTTATTGTTTCCCTAATCATGTCATGTACAGAGAAAAAAACAGAAAATGAAATTAAGAAACCGGCTGTTCTTCCATTAATAGGAACATGGAAATTAATCACAGGAACAACCATTGAAAAAGGCGATACGGTAATTGCTTCTTATACTAAAAATGTATCTTTTGTTAAAATTATTAATGAAACCCACTTTGCGTTTTTACAGCATGATTTAAAAAAAGGAAAAGATTACTCAGTAATGTTCTCAGCCGGCGGAGGTACTTATTCATTGAAAGACAGTTCGTATGTTGAACATCTTGAGTATTGTAATGACAGAGAATGGGAAGGTCATGATTTTAATTTTGTAATAGAAATAAAGGACGATACACTTGTCCAAAGAGGTATTGAAATAGTTGAAAGTGCGAAAATTAACAGAATAAATATTGAAAAGTATGTGCGGGTTAAGAAGTGAATTTTATAGCATTTGAATTACATTAAATTTCAGATTTAATTAGATAATTGTTACTTTAAAATCACGAAACGTTCCGAAGGAACGTGCCTGAATTCGGTTTGGTTTTCGTTTTCTACCCACCAGATGTTCCGATGGAACAAACGAATGTAATGGCTAGTTTTGTTTCATGAGAGCAGAAGAAATTATGATAACAGCTCATTGTTCAATAGGAACATTTCGTGGGTAGAAAACTGTCTATTGGAGCGTTCCTTAGGAACGCATGGTGATGTTTCAGAACAATTAAGACTAGTTTGGCTACATCAGTTCTTTCAATTATCTATTGGCACAAGCAGATTTATTTGCAACGGTTGTGCCAAATTTGCCAGTCCGGGAACCGGCCGGTTTCATTATAAGTACAGTTGGGCTGGTCGATATAGGAGTTGTATTTTTCAAAAATAAAAGTGATATTAATGAATGATGTAACAAAGCAATTACTTTATGGCCTGGAATCCGGAAACTTACAATAAATTTAAATCAGAAAGGTTTGCACCTTTTTATGACCTGCTCGATTTACTAAATATGAAACCGGGTATGGAAGTAATTGACCTGGGATGCGGCACTGGCGAATTGACCAGAAAACTGGCAGACGCGTTACCAGATTCAACTGTTTTAGGAATAGATTCTTCTCAGGAGATGCTCAACGACTCAAAAGTTTTCGAAACCAATAGCGTAAAATTCGAATGCATATCTATTGAAGAGCAGCTGCATTCAGAAAAGAAATGGGATTTGGTATTTTCAAATGCTGCTATTCAATGGATTGAAAATCATGAAGTTATTTTTCCAAAAATTATTTCG
>Ga0247739_10000614_pt1 | contig 12562 bp, 10 predicted proteins | sample UWRJL058202B2_FD_180943 | JGI IMG/M metagenome (GOLD analysis project Ga0247739, IMG submission 180943) | Plant litter microbial communities from Arlington Agricultural Research Station in Wisconsin, United States - UWRJ-L058-202B-2 | ecosystem: Environmental > Terrestrial > Plant litter >...
ACGGTCGGTACACGTCCAGCAGCGCCAACCGCCAATCCAGTAAGCGTTTGCCCAAATAATACTGCTACGCTAGCTGTTATCGCTCCTGTAGCCGGCATCGGCTATAACTGGTACGCAGCAGTTACTGGAGGGACTAGCCTAAGCACAGGAACGACTTATACTACGCCAACGGTTACAGCAAGCACTACTTACTATGTAGAAGCAGTTAATGCAGCTGGTTGCACAAGTACACCACGTGTTCCAGTAATAGTTACGGTAGGCACCGAGCCAGCAGCGCCAACTGTCGATCCAGTAAGCGTTTGCCCCAATAATACTGCCAACCTAGCCGTTACGAATCCTGTAACCGGCATCACTTATAATTGGTACGCAGCGGCCACAGGCGGAACCATTTTGGCAACCGGTACCACTTACACAACACCAGTGGTTACTGCTAGCACTACCTATTATGTAGAGGCTGTAAATACCGGTGGATGCACAAGTACCTCACGTACTGCCGTTGTCATTATCTTTTTACCAAAATTGCCAGCTCCGGTTGCACAAGCCACCACTATTGGTGTAAACTCGGTGACCTTTACTTGGACCGCAGTTACGGGTGCTAACGGCTATCAGGTTTCCGTAAACAATGGTGCCTACATGACGCCTAGCAGCGGAAATCTTGGGTTGATTCACATTGCAACTGGTCTGCAACCATTATCGACGGTTACATTTAAGGTAAAAGCTTTAGGGCCACAGTCCTGCCAAAACAGTGATTCGGCCACCGCATCTGCAAAAACATTATCGGATGAGATTTATATACCGAACTCATTTACACCAAATGGCGATGGCCACAACGATATCTTCAAGGCATACGGCAACATCATTGCCAGCATCGACATGAAGATTTTTAACCAATGGGGGCAAATGATTTTTGCGTCTACTGATTTCTCATTGGGTTGGAACGGGGTCTACAATGGTAAAAAACAACCGGTTGGCGTATATATCTACATCATGAGCCTTAAATTGATAGATGGAACAACCGTCACCAGAAAAGGGGACATTAACTTGATCAGATAACTTCGGAATGTCGCGACGTTTGACTGCCATTATTTGTAGGTAACTTTTATTATATCTTTTTTTGATGTACAAACTCGTTTTGCTCATTAGTAGCTTATTTTTTGGGGTGATAACTGGCCGGTCACAAATCTATTCGCCCATTGCCGTTACAGGTTTTACGCATGATGTTTTTGCAGAGACAGGAACCAATGCGTTATCCACCACAACTACGGATCTTGATGCGACCAACCACATCATGTACACCCAAGGTTTTGCTGCTGCAAATGGTATAACTGGTGGTGTTTTGAACTCCGGCACTTTTGTGAGCGGCAATTATACCTTTCAGTTAGCTCCTTTTACTAGCAACAATGCCTTGTATCTTTCGTTGAACGGCGCCATTGCAAATACTTCATCGAGCAACACCCTTCAGGTAACCACACCAGCTAGTTACTCGAACATCAGTTTTTTATCGTTTTCAACGGAAGGTTCTAGCACCCTAAACGTGGTATTGACTTTTTCTGATGGAACCGTCTTCAATGCAGGCAATTTCGTATTTCAGGATTGGTTTGGCGGGCCAAGTGCCATTTATTCTTCCTTTGGCAGGATAGCTCGCTTACCTGCGGGCCCCTACCCCGTAGATGGATTGCCGAGTAACCCACGTTGGTACGCTGCCAATATTCCTATCAGCTGCACCAATCAGACAAAACTGCTCAGCAGCATTAAGATTAGTTATATTTCGCAAAGTGGTACCAGTGGACGTGCTGTGGCCCTGGCTGTATCGGGCGTAGCCCATACCAATATTGCTACGGTTGGCACCGTTACCCCCGCCTCCTGTTCGGCAAACAACGGCTCTATCGCATTAACTGCAACCGGTGGTACGGCGCCCCTATCCTATTTTTGGAACAGCTCACCACCGCAGTTTACCGCATCGGCTAGCGGACTTGCAGGTGGTACTTACATTTCCACCGTTACAGATTTAAATGGTTGTCAGAAAAAAGACACCTTTATAGTCACACAATCGTCGGCCATTACAGCTGCGGTCAGCACAACAGCTGCCGACATTTGCCTTGGAGACACTGCTACGCTTACTGCCACGCCCAACTTAGCCACCTATACCTACACGTGGATGCCAGGGAACCTTACCGGCCAATCTATAAAAGTGTGGCCAACAGATACCACTACCTATACCGTAACAATCCAAAATGGCGCAGGATGCTCCTCCACTGCTACAGTTAAAGTGAATGTAAAGAAGAAACCCGCAGCATCGTTTACAGCTTCGCCCCTTCGCTTTTGCCTTGGCTCATCAGATACGGTCCGCTTTACTGGAACTGCGGGAAGTGCCGCCACATACAACTGGAATTTTGATAATGGAACAGTGGTTAATGGATCAAACTCCGGTCCTTATACCATTTTGTTTCCTACGGCCGGCACCCATCCTATAAACCTAACGGTTACAGAGAACGGCTGTAATTCTAATTTGGCCACGCAAACAGTAACTGTGGACGCCAAATCTCAACCCAGTTTTACCGTAACACCAGCTAGCATCTGCATGGGCGATACCTTGCAAGTAGCTTTTACGGGAACGGCCGCTCCCGGTTCTACCAACACTTGGACATGGGGTGGCGGTACGGTTTTATCTGGCACCGGTCTTGGGCCGTATTCAGTATCTTACAACACGGGAGGCACCATCCAATTAATTATCAACAACAACACTTGTTCGGATACGGGCACCCAAACAGTAATCGTAAAAACAAGACCTGTAGCTTCTTTCACTGCGGCGCCACAACGTTTTTGTCAGCGCTCACAGGATACGGTAACCTTTACCGGAACCGCAGGGAACACGGCTACATACAATTGGAATTTCGACAATGGAACAGTTGTAACAGGTACTGGCGCAGGGCCTTATATATTGCAATTTCCTACAGCTGGTACGCACCCAATCACTTTGACGGTGGTGGACAATGGATGCAGTTCGTCCACAGCCACAAGTACCGTGACCGTAGATGGGGCTTCGTTGCCTGCTTTTACGGTTTCTCCAGCAAGTATTTGCAGTGGTGATACGGTACAGGTAAATTTTAATGGTACTGCTTTTGCTGGCTCGACGAGCGTTTGGAACTGGGGCGGTGGTACAGTATTATCCGGCAGCGGACTAGGACCATATGCCGTGAAGTATACCACAACTGGTACCATCCAACTCGTTCTCAATAATAATACTTGTACCGATACGGCTGCTATAAAAACAGTTGCCGTTACCCAGTTGCCCGTACCTGCTTTTACGCCAAGTGCTTTACGTGGATGTACCCCATTAACAGTATCTTTTACGAACAATAGCCAGAATAGCACCAGCTATCTGTGGCAATTTGAAAATGGTGCCAATTCCACTAATCCAAACCCGCAATACACTTTTAATAACCCCGGAACTTTTGTGATAAGCCTTGCCGCTACCAACGGAAATTGTTCCGACGCAACCACGCAAACTATCCAGATAATGGATCCGCCGGTTGCAGATTTTACCAGTACGCCAGATGTTACGGCTACGCCTATAACCCTGAGCCAAGCGCAGTTTAACTTTATCAATAATTCAACTGGCGCCACCAATTATAGTTGGCATTTTGGTGATAAGGACAGCAGCCGCCAAACGAATCCTTTGCACCGTTATATCACCACAGGTGCTTTTACCGTAAGCCTGTATGCTTATAACATTTTTGGTTGTGTTGATAGCATATCTGCTTTCCCGTATATTATTATTGCTGATACATCATTACGCATACCTAATGCATTTAGTCCGAATAACGATGGCATCAACGACCGTTGGCAAATTGCAGGATTATTGGGATACCCGAATTGCAATGTGGAAATATTCGATCGCTATGGACAATCGTTATTTAGGAGCATAGGATATAATAACCCTTGGGATGGCAAACGAAATTCAAAAGATTTGCCTGTAGGAACCTACTATTATGTCATTCGTACAACGATAAAAACCTACGTGGGTTGGGTATTTTTGATCAGATGATATCAATCGCATTAAACATATAATATTATGCAAGGCTTTAGGTTGATGATTGACTTAAAGCCTTGCATTTTGTGTTTATCTGAACCAGACAGTTAATGATGGGCGTCAAGGAATGCTGCGGCCGATACCAGGGCGTTATAGATATCCAGCAAATATTTGATATCCACCGTTTCTTCATCTACTGTGTAGAGTTTTTTCTTTCTAAAATAAACTTGATAGTCCTTACCTTTTCTTGCCTTTACGCCGACTTCTAATTTATCAACCGTGTTATAATAAATATATGTATCGTGGTCTGGATTCTTTGTGATGTCTACACTGTCCTTGATAAACGACATTGTGGCTATTATCTCTTTTATTTCAATCTCGTCCAAATAAGAGGCCGGTAAGGACCCAGTAAAATAACTGCCCGAATACATCCATACCCCTTTAATTGACTCGTTGGTGCGTATATTTTTTACAATGTAGGCTGTAAACCTGATGTTGCTTTTATAGCTTAAATCATAACTATTTTTTTCATATAAACCTACTTCGCTATACATCGTTTGATAAATGCGGGTTCTGGAGGTCGTGGTATCTACCGGTTGTTGTGCCTTAGATAATGCAGGCAGTAGGAGCATCAGCGCAAATAGTTTTTTCATAGTTGGTTCAAATTAAAACGTTTTAGGTAAATGGCTTAGAAAAATGTTGTAACACAACACCAATTCACGCTTTCATTTTGCATTCCGCTCACCAATAAAGTCTGTAAAATCGATTTGTTCATGGTCAATGGGCGTACGGCTAATTCCATAACTTCGTTCGAACTTTTAATCATACAACGGCTGTTTATTGGATTAACCAGACAAAAAATCCAATAAATATTTAAGCATATATTGTTTTACTATTAACCATGCAAACCTTACAGCAACTTCTCTCTGGCGAACTAAAGGGCAGTACCCGTCTTAAACTCTCTTGCGGACTGACCGAGTTCCCCACACAAATATTTGAATTGGCAGACAGTTTGGAAGTCCTTGACCTATCGCAAAATCATCTGTCCCAGTTACCCAACGATTTTGGTCGATTGTCGAAATTGCGAATTGTATTTTTTTCTGATAACGACTTTACAGAACTGCCAGAAGTTCTTTCACAATGTAAGCAACTTGACATTATCGGCTTCAAGGCCAACAAGATATCTCACATTTCAGAAAGCACATTACCGCAAAATATCCGGTGGTTGATCCTCACCAATAATCGACTAACGGCTATCCCGAAAGCCATTGGACAATGTGGCAAAATGCAGAAATTAATGCTGGCAGGAAACCAAATCGCACACTTGCCCGATGAACTACAAAACTGCCAGAGCTTAGGTCTGTTGCGTATTTCAATGAATCTCATCGAAAAATTTCCTTCTTGGTTGCTATCGATGCCGAACTTATCGTGGCTGGCATTCTCCCGCAATCCATTTCATAACGTTCCTATTTCAAGCGAAGCGCTGCCAGAAATTCCTTGGCATCATTTGGAACTTACCAAACAATTGGGCGAAGGCGCTTCTGGCATTATTTCAAAAGCAGTGTGGACACAAAACATTGATAGCCCTAGTTTCGAGGAAGTGGCTGTGAAAGTGTTCAAGGGCGAGGTTACCAGCGATGGAATGCCCGATGATGAAATGGATGCTTGCATGCGTGCGGGTACCCATCCAAACTTGGTAAAGGTATTAGGTAAAATAAGCGACCACCCGTTTCTTAAAAAAGGTTTGGTACTGGAACTCATTCCATCGTCTTACACCAACCTAGGTGGCCCGCCAAGTTTTATTACCTGCACTCGTGATACTTTCGCACAGGGAACATCGTTTTCAATATATAAAATACTACAACTCTCTTTGGGCATCGCTTCGGCGGCACTACACCTACATGAACGAGGTATTATGCACGGAGACTTATATGCACACAATATCTTATCTGATGAAAACGACCATCCACTGTTTGGTGATTTTGGTGCAGCCACGCTATACGACCGCTCCAACGTTGAAACAGCAGCGGCACTAGAGCGGTTGGAAGTCAGCGCTTTTGGCTGGCTATTGGACGACTTGTTACACCACGTAGATAAGGAAGAGCCCAGCCTTACGGTACTTTATAAACTCAAGCAATTACAACAATATTGCGTTGAGCCACTTGTAAAAGAACGGCCGGATTTTGCCAGCATCGTTTACGATTTAACATTGATAAAAAACAGTTACCCTCTCTAGCATTTCGATACGGCAGCATGCCCTTTATCTCAATCAATCTTAAAAATGAAGGGCGAAGAGGTCATGTATTTGCCTCCCTGCGATGTAGTGAATAGATACGCAGGTTTTCCATTTCTGAATAGGATTTGTGGTCTTTCAAAACGGCCATATTTTTTAAGATATGGTGGAGGCGCCGGCTGTTGTATATATTTATCTGCGCCATAATATGCAATTTTGGGTAACGCCCACGAAACACCGTCTTTCGAAGTCATCAGTAACCCATCTTCATGGTTAAAGAACCCCATATCCCGTGCTATCATTTGAAATTTTTTCTTGTCTCTCCAAACAAATGCATCTTCAAACTGACAGTTGTCGCCCTTGGAAGAAAAATCGATAATGGGATTGTTGGTATGTTTTATATAGGGTCCTGCTAGATTTTCAGAAATAGCCAATCCGTATTTTCGGTTGCCTTTTATTGGACCGGTTGCTGCTTCGTACTCAGCAGTGTTCCAACTTTTATAGTAAAGCCAATATTGGCCGTTGGGATGTTGTATAAAAGCTGGATTCGTGGTGCAGTGGTCGTCCCAAGCGCCCTTCTCCCCTGCTGGTAGTAAAGGTTCGTCGGGGCGCCTCCATGGGCCGTACAACGAATCGCTGGTAGCCAAACCTATCCGTTTGGTATCGGTTTTACCGTTGGAGTTGCCCATAAAGAACAGGCAGTATTTGTCACCCATTTTTTTGATTAATGGATTGTGACAAGTTGTAGCATCCCACATGCCAGGCCGCGGCGCCAAAATGGTGTCCAGTACCGTGTAGGGACCTTCGGGTGCATCTGCTACGGCGTGGGCAATCTCGCTCCCTTTTATCCAGCCGCCCATTCCTTTCTTGCTATCCCATCTGGAAAAGAATACATGTATTTTTCCTTTCTCATCTTCAATGGGACTATTGCACCAAACATAATAACCTTCCAGCTCTAATGCCCGACCAACGGGTTTAATGTGCTTGGCAAAATCTGCTTCGTCCTTGTTTGCGAAATAAAAATCGGCAAAAGAAGCCGTAGGCAAGCAAGCAGCAGCAGAAATAATCGAAAACTGCGAAAGGAATTTTCTTCTATCCATGCTGTGAAAATAAGAAATGAATTTTGAGTTAAGAATTTAACGTGATGAGTGATGGCGGTAAGCAGAAAGCTCAAAGCCGAAAGCTGAAAGCCCACCGACGAAGTTCGTTACTACATGTAAGTTTCAGTAAATTACTTTTTTCAATAACAAAGCATCAACGAGTACAGCACTCATCACTCTTAATTCTTAACCGAGGACAAAATTTAGGCATGTATGCCGAGCACCCTGGCTTTGTGCTATACGCTTTAGGCTTTAGGCTTTCGGCTCTCGGCTTTTAGCTTTCTTAACATCATTTTACCCCTATTTCAGCCAAATGCTATTGTCGCAAGCTCTCAATGCCTTACATTTGCACCTCCTTAAAAAAAGGGCTACATTATTCACCTACTTTTCTGTTCTAAAATAACAACAAAAGTAAAAAATCATCTGATGAAAAAAATTGTTATTCATAGAAAAGTATTGGGCGTTGATGAATCAGCGAATCTCCAAGATTTAAAAGTTGCTTACCGGAATTTAATGAAGGTTTGGCATCCTGACAAGTTTCAAGATAGCGAAGAAAGCAAATTGGCCGCAGAAGAAAAATGCAAACGCATTATTGAATCTTACCACTTTTTGGTAAGCATCGCTCCCGAAACCCGTGAGCAGTCGTTACCCGAGTACAACGTTACCATCAACGAAGCAGGCATCGAAGATTACGAATACAAATTGGAAGTGTTGAAAATGACCTTTCAAGATGGTAATGTGTATGAATATTTTGGCGTGCCTAAAAACATATATGTGAAGTTAGTGAACGCCGATTCTCCTGGCAGGTTTGCGAGAAGGCATATCTTCAATTCGTACGTTTACAGAAGCACAAGCAAGTTGGTAGCTACAGCTTAATTTCGATTTAAAGAACAAAAATCAACATCTTATAATATCATGTCGGCACCATTTAGGGCCGACATTTTTTTTGCCGCATTTTATCGAAAACAAAATCATCTTTTACCTTACATGATTACAATTAAAAAGCAGGTTCGTAAAATGGCATCTTTCGTACCGCTATTGAAGTTTTCACCTGTTGTAACTAAGGAACCGACGACGCGGTTTTGCCAAGTTTATTCTCTGGTATATAGGCACTATTGACCGTGTTTGCTTAATGCGAAAATATATTATGCATTGAAGTGGCGAGACTTTGAAAAAGGCTTTAACCAATTTAAAATCGATTAAGCTATCCCTCAAAACAAACAACTACCTCGTAAAGGTTTACTATGATCAATTTGAATCTGCAACAATGTTTGGGTAGCCATCAAAAATACTAAGCATTTTTTACAACAAAAAAGCCAGCCCTAGAGAGGGCCGGCGTTATCCTAAACCTAAAAAACCTAATTCTTGGTACTGCTCGGCTTTAATCTCGAACCAATACAAATATTGTATATCTATTATTAAGCAACTTATATCTAACTTATATTAAAATCTATTTGTCTTATAATTTCTACAAAAAGTATACGACCACATTTGGTGAGGTAACGAGTGAACACACAACATGATAGCTGCCTATGAGTAAACATATGAGAACGAATAGCAATTACTTACTTGTCACTAATTATTGTGTAATTCTCGATTGCAAATAGAAAACATATTTTAATAAGATGGTGTACAATTAATTCTACACGCCTAGTCAATCACGATTGGTTACTATTTCAATTAGGTGGTCTGCAATAGTGATTACTTCAACATTTACAAAAGTGAACAAAAAAAAATGTTTCCATTTTAATAAAATCATCATTACAAAGGTTTTTATTTTAAATAAACTATATAATTAATGCCATACAATCTTTTGCGAAAATGTTTGCACGAAAATCTAATAAACCAATGATAAATTACTCCCTCAAATTTACCGGAATCTATCCCCCCAATTTTGTGGGATAAGATTATCCCGCAAAAACTAGCTAAAATATCATATTCAATCGTTTATTATACTTTACTACTTTATAGGTTGTAAGCCTAGACAATATATCTACTCGTACAATTTCTTCTACAAGAAATTGTATGCATTCAGTTAATTTCGCAATTAAATAAGTAAGCACCTTTTTTGCCGAAGCGCTTTTAGACTCTATCCGTCTCTACCAACTCAAAAAAAATGTGAACGAATATTTGGAAGCATCGTTCTAAAAAAGGCTTTTGTACATCCATATTTTATATTAATGCAAGATTCTATTAAATTGGTTTTGTTGGATGATCACTCCATGATCAGGAAAGGAATGCGCTTAACAGTAGAAACTGAGTTTGGCATTAACCAAATTTCTGAAGTTGGCGGCTGTGCTGCTTTGCTTACCCATCTTAGAAACAACGAGGCCACTCATTTGCTGTTAGATTTATTGGTGAGCGATGGCAATACGTTGGAGATTATCCCTCCTATCAGAAAATTATATCCAAAACTACGCATCATGATGTTCACGATGCAGCCAAAAGAAGTGTACTTTATGGCGTTGAAACAATATGGCATCGATCATTATTTGCATAAGGAAGCTGCAGAAGACATCATTGTAAAGTCTTTGAAGTCGTTTTTTGAGAACCAACAGGGTTACCGAGATGTGTTGAGCCCCGCTTTAAGCGTTTATGGATACAATCCTTTTAGCAACCTAACGGCACGTGAACTGGAAGTTATCCACTATTTATTGAAGGGAAGTGGCACGAAACAAATCTCGGAAATACTAAATATCCACATGAGCACGGTGTCTACTCTCAAAGCCCGTATCTTCGAAAAAGTTGACGTGTCTAACCTAAAAGAACTTATTGACCTCGCTTTATTGTACAATATCAGCCATTAACAACAAAAAAAAATGTAAACTGTCAAGTTTATACATATTTACATTTTGTTTATTTACCATATTTCAATTACCAAAAAGGTGTTTTTCTCAAGTAAGCGGCTATTCAGTTGAGAACTACACATCGTTTAACGGCCTACCATATAATATCATTTCCGATATTGATTGGGACACAACAGGCATCATGTGGATTTCAACATTTAGAGGAATCGCTAGATATGACGGTAACCACATCTCCGCCTTTACAAAAGACAAATCCCAGCTACGGGCCGATTATTGCAGCCAATTGTTTTTTGATAAAAAACACAAACTCTCTTTTGCTGATGGCCTAGGGAATTTATATACTTTTAAAACAGGTAGGCCACAATTATCGGACACATCGCATAGCAAAAAGCAATTTTTTGGCAATCCTAATATGTTTATCCTGCCGCCTAAGTTTTGGTCTGATTCATTTTCAGCCAATTTCCCGACTGGGCAACTATTATTTCAACACTTTTTTATAGATAGTAACACCTTTATAACAACGTATCGACAAGACGTTTGGCTATACAATTGTTACATAAATAAGAAGATACTCCTCAAACACGCCGGCGTAGAAGTAAAAATTTTTACCATTGGTGACCGGCTGTTCTTATACGAGTTAGAAAAAGGCATTTACGAAATAACTTATTCTAACACTGCCGCTAAATGGAACTTTACACCAATTCCTATTTCGTTTCCACTAGCTAATGCGAACATTTACTGGAAGAACAACGGCCCAAATACCATTCTCACACAAGGAAATTATGCCTATCTGTTGTCAATAAAAAACAACAACTTTGAAAGACAAATTATTAGCGATCGGCTTCCTGCAAATACGATTATCAACAATATAATTTATAACGAGCGGCTTCGAACCATGGCCGTATCAACTAACGGCAATGGCATTTATATTCACAAAAAGAAAAGACTTACCTCTTATCTTGATACCACTGGCAACTCTGTAGCGAGATATGCATCCTACTATTTTAATGCAGAGATTCGTTCAGGCACTACTGTTTTATCAGGACGAATGACATTTGACCAACAAACAAAAAAGTTTATTAAAAACGCCACCATTCCTTCTATCATAAGTGCTTACAAGGTGAAGGACAGTATTATTGTAATGAATTGTGAGGACCGGTATTTATGGTCGTATAACATAAAAACACAAGAACTAAAAAAGCGGCCAAACTTGAAGTTAGGCCTTGATGCCGAAGGATACCCCGGCAAGGCAACCGCATTTACATTGATAGAAAACAGGCTCTTTTATGTGAAGGAAGGATGTATTATAGAGCTAGGCAAAACGGCTGATTCGGTTTTTTATGAAGACAGGGATCAGCAGTACTTAAAGGCATATGCAACCAATGACATGGTGGAGTATGGGAATGGCAAGCTGGCAATTTGTGGGAAAGATGGCGTCTTAAGCTTTGATATTCATACAAAAAAAATGAGCTTTCTAATTCCCAAGACGAGGGATGTAGTATATAGGGGAATGCTGGTCTATAAAGGCTACTTATTGCTAGCCAGTTATGGTGACGGAATCTTTGTGTACAAGGACGGTGCACTCAGCCAACTTCCTTTCGACGAAAGAAGATTACTAGCTTTTGCGCACAACATTACAATAGACAAAAAAGGTTATGCCTGGATAGGAACAAACCCTGGTGTTATTAAAACCAAAGCCAACAACTTTATTGAATATGCGAACAACCATCAGCATTTTATAGAATATGATTTTTATGGCAAAGAAGAAGGAATGGATCTGGGGGAAATCAATGGCAGTTTTCAAGGATCAGTTTGGCAACTAGCAGATGGGGGATTATCCTATGCCGGCATCGGCGGAATTACAATCGTTTCCAACCCCAACGACTCAATCGAAGAATATAAACCCATATTGCAGATTGAAAAAATTTCACTAAATGACAGCAGTTTCTTTAATTCGGATGAGACCGAACTTCAGTTGCCGGCCTACTCTAGAAAAGTAAAAGTATTTTTGGCGTTGCCAGACTGGTCTAGTCAAGAGGTAAGGTATATTGAATATAGAGATTTGTTGAATTCTTTGGAATGGGATAGATTAAATATAAAACAAACAGATTATATTGAACTTAGCAATCTTTCGCCTGGCGAACACGAAATCCAGTTCCGCATTGCTGATTCTCGCTCCATTATTCAACCGTCCTTGCGGTTTTATATACCTGCGCCATGGTACAAAAACCCTTGGTTCAAAGGCTTTGTGGCCATTACAGCCATTTTTGTAATCATATTATTTATAAAATGGAGAAATGGATATTTAAGTAAACAGAACAAAAATCTAGCTGCAAAAATTCAATTACAAGTAAAAGAAATTGAACAAAGCAAATTTGAATTGGAAGAA
>Ga0247739_10000615_pt1 | contig 12562 bp, 12 predicted proteins | sample UWRJL058202B2_FD_180943 | JGI IMG/M metagenome (GOLD analysis project Ga0247739, IMG submission 180943) | Plant litter microbial communities from Arlington Agricultural Research Station in Wisconsin, United States - UWRJ-L058-202B-2 | ecosystem: Environmental > Terrestrial > Plant litter >...
CGACGCCAATGACAGCGGGACCGACAAGCATAAGGGCCGCGTCGGCATCGCCTTCGAAGCCCCGGCTTCGCTCGATAAGGTCCAGGCATGGTTCCGCGACAATATGGCCAAGCGCGGCTTCAAGGTCGCGGCGCAGGGCACTGGCTTCGCCGGCACCACCGACGAGGGCGAGCCGATCACGCTCGAGCTGGAAGCCGACGGGCCGGACAAGGCCAGGGGCAAGATGTCCGTCGGCACCTGACCTTGTTAGGCGAGGGCAAGCGGGTCTAAGCCCGGGACATAACGACTCTCTCGGAGACTCCATGTCCGACACCCTGTTCGCCGAAGTCCCGCTCATCTCGATGAAGGACCAGGCCGCCGATCCCGAGGGCTTCGCCCAGCTCTTCGGCGCCTCGTTCCAGCGCTTCGGCTTCGCGATGGTCAGCGATCACGGCGTCGACCCGGCGGTGGTGAATCGCGCCTGGGACATGACCAAGGCGTTCTTCGCGCTGCCCGAGGAGAGCAAGCGTGCCTATTTCGTCGCCGGCGGCGGCGGCGCGCGCGGTTACACGCCCTACAAGACCGAGATCGCCAAGGGCGCGACCTTCGTCGACCTCAAGGAATTCTGGCATGTCGGCCGCGAGCTGGCCAAGGGCCACCGCTTCGAAGCCGAGATGGCGCCCAATATCTGGCCCGACCAGCCGGCGGGATTTCGGGAGACTTTCCTCGACCTGTTCGAAGCGCTCGACCGCGCCGGCGACCGCCTGCTCTCGGCGATCGCGCGCTATCTCGGGCTCGCGCCCGACTGGTTCGATCCGGCGGTCAAGGACGGCAATTCGATCCTGCGGCTGCTGCATTATCCGCCCGTCCCGATGGACGCGCCGGAAGTCCGCGCCGGAGCGCATGAGGACATCAATTTGATCACCCTGTTGCTCGGTGCCGAGGAGGCCGGGCTGCAATTGCTCGAGCGCAGCGGCGAGTGGCTGCCGATCAAGCCGCCCGAGGGCGCGATGGTCGTCAATGTCGGCGACATGCTACAGCGGCTGACCAATAATTTCCTGCCCTCGACGACGCACCGCGTGGTGAATCCGCCGTCCGAGCGGCGCGGCCATGCGCGCTATTCGATGCCGTTCTTCCTGCATCCCGCGCCGGATTTCCTGATCGAGACGCTGCCGAGCACGATCACCGCGGAGAATCCGAACCTTTATCCGACGCCGATCACCGCGCACGATTATCTCCACGAGCGGCTGGTCGAGATCGGGCTGGTCAAGAAATAGCGCGCAGTCGTGCTCCGGCGAAGGCCGGAGCGGTGGCGAGCGTGAGCGGCAAGCCTGCCAAGGCTCCGGCCTTCGCCGGAGCAGGGCTCCTATGATCAGATTAAGCCTATAGCCCCTTCCGGCCAAAGCCGGCCCGGGCGGCGGGACGCTGCTGCACCGGTTCGGGATCGACGCCGTCGCGCCGGGGCCTGCGAGCCGCGGCAGGCGCGGCCTCCAGCGGCGTCACCGCCTGCCGCGCCGCCTCGACCTGCGCCACGAAGCTCTCGGCCGCCTTGCGTCCGCCGTCGATCCGGCGCAGCGGCAACGCCAGTTCGTGCTCGCCATAGGCGCCGGCCCAGAAGCCGTTCTCGTCGCGGGCGCGCACTGCGAAGCTGAGGCTGCGGTCGGCGCCGATCGCGACGCGCAGGATATCGCCTAGGTGCGCGGTCTGGCGCCCGACCCGCAGCGTGTCGCCGCGGATCGCGGCGACCACCGGCGGCCGCGCCATCAGGAACAGAATCACCAAGATCAACGGCGCGAGGACCAGCATGCCGATCATCGCAAACGCGGGCTCCGCAGCCTTGAGCGCGAGCAGCATCATCCCCCAGCCGATCCCGGTGAGGACCAGCAGCGCGATGCCGAACGGCATCCGGTTGAACTTCAGCTGCATCGCCGTGACTCCATGCGGCTGCACTAGCGCAACACGGCTAAAGCTTTTCTAACGACGGCGCGGCTTGCGATCGGGGCGCCTGTTCCTCTACGCGGCCTGCATGGCCAGTCTTCCCCCGCTTCGCGTCGCCCTCGCCGGGCTCGGCACCGTCGGCGCGGGGGTGATCCGCCTGCTCGACACCAATGGCGATCTGATTGCGCGCCGCGCCGGGCGGCCGATTGAGATCGTCGCGGTGAGCGCGCGCGACCGCGCCAAGGATCGCGGCGTCGATATCGCCCGTTTCGACTGGATCGACGACCCCGCCGAGCTGGCGCGCCATGCGGGGGCCGATGTCATCGTCGAGATGGTCGGCGGCTCGGACGGGCCGGCGCTGGCATTGGCGCGCGCGGCGCTGGGCGCGGGCAAGAGCCTGGTCACCGCGAACAAGGCGATGGTCGCCCACCACGGGCTCGAGCTGGCGCGCGCCGCCGAGGCCGCCGATGTCGCCTTCAAGTTCGAAGCGGCGGTCGCCGGAGGGGTGCCGGTGATTAAAGGCTTACGCGAAGGCGCGGCGGCCAACCGGATTTCCAGCGTCTATGGCATCCTCAACGGCACCTGCAATTTCATCCTTTCCAAGATGGAAGCCGAGGGCCGCGACTTCGCCGAGATCCTCGCCGAGGCGCAGCGATTGGGCTTTGCCGAGGCCGATCCGAGCTTCGACATCGACGGCGTCGACGCCGCGCACAAATTGTCGATCCTCGCCAGCGTCGCCTTCGGCACGCAGCCGGCGTTCGGCGATGTCGCGATCCACGGCATCCGCCATGTCATCGCCGCCGACATCGCCGAGGCGGAGTCGCTCGGCTACCGCGTGCGGCTGCTCGGCATCGCCGATTCGGGACCGCATGGACTGTTCCAGCGGGTGCATCCGCACCTCGTGCCGCTCGATCATCCGCTGGCGCATGTCACCGGATCGACCAATGCGGTGGTCGCCGAGGGCAATTTCGTCGGGCGGCTGAGCTTCCAGGGCGCCGGGGCCGGCGACGGGCCGACCGCCTCGGCGGTGGTCGCCGATTTGATCGACATCGCCCGCGGCGAGTTTGGCCCGCCCTATGCGATGCCGGCCGAGGCGCTGGCGGCGCAGGGCCCGGCCGACAGCGGCGAGCGGCGCGGGCGCGCCTATGTCCGCTTCACCGTCGCCGACCGCGTCGGCGTGCTGGCCGAGATCGCCGCGGCGATGCGCGATGCCGGAGTCTCGATCGAGAGCCTGATGCAGCGCGGCGCCAATCCCGACGGCAATGTGCTGGTGGCGATCGTCACCCATGAAGGGCCGGAGCGCTGCGTCGCCCAGGCGCTCGAGCGGCTGCGTGGATCGGCGAGCCTGGTCGGCGAGCCGATGTGGATGCATATTCTGGGGAGTTAGGGCGCGATCTCGCGCTGGATATAATGCACACCGTACGGGTCGAAGCTGATCGAGGCGCCGACATAGCCGCAGCGGACCAGGAAAGCGCCTTCACCGCATGGCGGCGAATGGTCTTCGAGCAGGGTGGCGGTCTGCAACGGTACCGAATTCTTGGGATTGGCCGAGAGTATGAACGGCACACGCCACTGATCGGCCTTGCGGCGCGCGCAGACGCGGATCTCGTCGTCCTTGTTGGCGGCGCGGCAGCGCACTTCGGCGCGAGTCGCCTCGCGGTAATTGGTAAGCGCCGCTTCGACGCGGTCGGCGTCCTGCATCCCGGCCAGCAACAGCATCGATATCAGCAGCGTGTGGCCCTCCGCGCGTCCCTGAATGCGAATTTGCCGCGGGCTTGTGGCGAAAATGTGAAGCTTATTCGCTGGTTAGGATCTTTCGGCCCTTGCTCGGGCAGACCGGCATGCCGGTGACGCCGCAATTGGCGAACGGCCCCTGCAGCGCGCGTGCCTTGGGATCGGCGACTTCCTGGGTATCGGCGATGCGATATTTGTCGTTGCGGTCGCGCCCGCAGCCCGCGGTCGGGGTGCGGCAGGCGGGGGTGAGGATGTTGAGCCGCGCCGTCGAGATGCGAGTGCGGCGGGTCTTGCGCGCGGTCCGTTTCTTGGTCGCGCGCTTCTGGGTCGTGCGCTGCGGCTCGACCGGCGGCATGGCGACGGGAGCGATATGGAGAGCGAGCATCAGCAACAGCATATCGTATATCCCCAGACGTCGAATTTCCGCTCAACGCGCGCGCATGGCGATGGTTGCCCGCACGGCGCGGCTCCCCTATCGCCGCTGCAACCAAGGGGTATCCGAATCCATGCAGACTCCCAGCCAGCTCCTCGATCGTGTCCTCGTGCTCGAAATGGTGCGCGTCACCGAAGCCGCGGCGATCGCCGCTTCGACCCTGACCGGACGCGGCGACGAGAAGGCGGCCGATGCCGCCGCGGTCGAGGCAATGCGCGAGGCGCTCAACAAGCTCCCGCTCGACGGCACCGTGGTGATCGGGGAGGGCGAGCGCGACGAAGCGCCGATGCTGTTCATCGGCGAGAAGGTCGGTTCGGCGCAGGGCACCGGCCCCAGGATCGACATCGCGCTCGATCCGCTCGAAGGCACGACGATCTGCGCCAAGGCCGGGCCGAACGCGCTGGCGGTGCTCGCCGTCTCCGAAGAGGGCGGGCTGCTCAACGCCCCCGACGTCTATATGGACAAGATCGCGGTCGGCCCCGGCTATCCCGACAATATCATCGATCTCGGCAAGACCCCGACCGAGAATGTGCAGGCCGTTGCCGCCGCCAAGGGCGTGCAGCCGCACGAAATCATCGTCTGCGTGCTCGATCGGCCGCGCCATGAAGCGTTGATCGCCGAATTGCGCGGCATCGGTTGCGGGGTGATGCTGATCGGCGACGGCGATGTCGCCGGCGTGATCGCGACCACCGATCCCGACACGACGATCGACGTGTACATGGGCTCGGGCGGCGCGCCCGAGGGCGTGCTGGCCTGCGCGGCGCTGCGCTGCGTCGGCGGCCAGTTCAAGGGCCGGCTGATCTTCCGCAACGACGACGAGCGCGCCCGCGCCGCCAAATGGGGCATCCAGGATCTCGACAAAATCTATGACCTGACCGAGCTGGCCAAGGGCGATTGCATCTTCGCCGCGACCGGCGTGACCGACGGCTCGCTGCTGCAGGGCGTCAAGCGCCTCAAGGGCAAGATGACCACCGAGAGCGTAGTGATGCGCGCCAGCTCGGGCACGGTGCGTTGGGTCAAGGGCGAGCATCGCATCGACTGATCCGGCGACGCGAGTCGCGAGGGTGTCTCCGCGCTTAGCTTCGCAGTTTTCGCGTGGTTTGTGAAATAACGTTGCCGAGAGGCGTACGATTATTGCGCGGATGACGAAACGGATGCAGGCGCAGATTGCGAACATAGCCGGAACATAGCCGCCGCGTTGCTTGTAGGACAGCATCCGCTTGTCTCGGCGGCGCTGCACCGCCATCACGGTCGCGAACGACAAGGAGACGAACATGCGGCGCTTCTTCGGCCTGGCCGCCCTCGCAGCATTGGCGCTGCCGCTCGCGGCCGCCCCTGCCGCCGCCCCCGCCGCGCAAAGCCAATCGCCCTTCACGTTCGAGGAGGTGATGATCCCGATGCGCGACGGGACCAAGCTGCAGACGGTGATCCTGCGCCCGCGCGGGGCCACGGCCAAGCTGCCGATCCTCCTCCAGCGCACGCCCTATGGCGTCCCCGCTGCCGCGCCGAACGGCATTCCCGGACAGTGGCAATATCTGGCGGTCGACGGCTATATCTTCGTGTTCCAGAATATGCGCGGTCAATTCAAATCGGGCGGCGACTTCACCATGTCGATGGCGCTGAGCCCCAAAGGCTCCAAGGCCGCCGACGAGGCTACCGACGCCTATGATACGATCGACTGGCTGGTGAAGCATGTCGCCGATACCAACGGCAAGGTCGGGATGTGGGGCGTCTCCTACCCCGGCTATGCCGCGGCGATCGCGCTCGCCAAGCCGCATCCGGCGCTAAAGGCGGTCAGCCCGCAGGCGGCGTGGAACGACTGGTGGATGCACGACGATCTCCACCGTTACGGCGCGGCGCGCTTATCCTACGCGACCGACTGGCTGTTCTCGCTGCAGAACAATGGCCAGGGCGACGACTTCGATTACGGCGGCGAGACCCCGGTCGACACCTACGACTGGTTTCTCAAGCTCGGCAATGTCGAGAATCTCGACAAGGAGTATTTCCACGGATCGGTGCCGCAGCTGACCGCGATGATCGCGCATCCCGATTACGACGATTTCTGGAAGAAGCAGCGCTGGACCGAGCAGCTCGGGGTCACCACCGTACCGACGCTCCATGTCGCCGGCTTCTGGGATCAGGAAGACCCGATGGGGAGCTGGCAGATCTACCAACGGATGGAGGCGAACGACCCCAAGGGTCTCAACATGATCGTCGCCGGTCCGTGGGCGCACGGCACCTGGCACACGACCGGCGACAAGATCGGCTATGTGCCGATCGGCAAGGACGCCGGCACCGAATTCCAGCGCGATATCGAGGCGCCGTTCTTCGCTTATTGGCTGCACGGCAAGGGCACGCAGCCTAAATTCGAGGCCAAGACGCTGCAAAGTGGATCGTGGGAATGGAAGAACTATGCCAAATGGCCGGCACCGGGGATCACCGCGACGCCGCTGTACCTGCACGGCGACGGCTCGCTGTCGTTCGCGGCGCCCGCCGCCGGCGAGGCGTGCCGCGACTATGTCTCCGACCCCGCCAATCCGGTGCCGTTCCGCGAGCGCCCGATCAGCCGCACCTATCCCTCGCAGGAATGGCGCTGGTGGGAGGCCGCCGACCAGCGCTTCGTCGATCACCGTCCCGATGTGCTCAGCTACACCAGCGCGCCGCTCGACGCCGACCTCACCGTCACCGGCGCGTTCAGCGCGACGCTGATGGCATCGACCAGCGGCACCGACAGCGACTTCGTCGTCAAACTGATCGACGTGCTGCCCGACGATTACGCCCCGGCCCCCGGTGGCGGAATCGGCGAGTATCCGAAGACGCTCAACGGCTACCAGTGGCCGATCGCGATGGAAGTCCGCCGCGGCCGCTATTTGAAGAGCTTCGAGAAGGCCGAGCCGTTGGTCCCCGGTCAGGTGACGCCGTGGAACTTCCCGCTGCGCGACCACGACCATGTTTTCAAGAAGGGCCACCGGATCATGGTCCAAATCCAGTCGAGCTGGTTCCCGATGATCGACCGCAACCCGCAGAAATTCGTGGCCAACATCTACAAGGCGCAGCCCGCGGACTATGCGAAGGCGACCCAAAAGGTGTGCGCGGGATCGGCGATCGTGCTGCCGGTGGTACGATAGTCCGACTCGCGTTGGGGCCGGGCACTCCGCGCGGAAGTTCAGGAAGTTCAGGGCACGTCCCCCCTCGCTTCGCTTTCCCCACAGCCGCTTTGGGCTGAGGGTCACGCAAGACGTGCGGAATGGGCGGGCCATTCAGCGAGGTAAGCGCGCCAAATCCAACATTGCAATCGACAGTCGGTGTCAGCTCTTCAGCCGGTACCCCGTCCGGAAGATCAGCCAGACCAGCCCCATGCACAGCACCAGGAAGCCGGCGGTGAAGCCGAGGCTCCAGCGGACGTCGATGTCGCCGACGTCGCCGAAGAAGGCCCAGCGGAAGCCGCTGATCAGGTAGGCGACGGGGTTGAAATGGCTGACCGTGCGCCACGGCTCGGGGAGGAAGCTCAACGGATAGAAGGAGCCGCCGAGGAAGGTGAGCGGGGTGATGACCAGCGAGGGCACCAGGTTCAATTGCTCGAAGCCCTTGGCCCAGATGCCGATGATGAAGCCGAACATGCTGAAGGTGACCGAGGTCAGCACCAGGAAGGCGAGCATCGCCAGCGGATGATCGACGCGCAGCGGCACGAACAGCACCGAGGTGGCAAGGATGATCAGCCCGATCACTACCGACTTGGTCGCCGCCGCGCCGACATAGCCGACCACCAGCTCGACCGCCGAGACCGGCGCCGAGAGCAGTTCGAAGATCGTGCCGGTGAATTTGGGGAAGTAGATGCCGATCGAGGCATTGGCGATGCTCTGGGTCAGCAGCGAGAGCATGATCAGCCCGGGGACGATGAAGCTGCCGTAATTGTCGACGCCGGGGATCGCCGGCATCTTGCTGCCCATCGCGGTGCCGAACACGACGAAGTAGAGCGAGGTGGTGATCACCGGCGTGGCGATGCTCTGCCACAGGGTGCGAAGCGTGCGCGCCATCTCGAACTTGTAGATCGCCCAGATGCCGTGGAAATTGACGCCGGTCATGCCGCGGCCTCCTCGTTCTTGTGGGCGACGAGATCGACGAAGATGTCCTCGAGGCTCGATTTCGAGGTGTCGAGATCCTTGAAGCCGATGCCGAGCTCGGCGAGCTTACGCAGCAGCGACGGGATGCCGGTGCGTTCGGCCTGCGCGTCGAAAGTGTAGCGAAGGGCATGGCCTTCGTTCTCGAGCGTCAAATGCCATTCGTTCAGAACTTCAGGAACATCGTCCATAGGATCAACCAGCGAGAGCAGAAGTTCGCGCTTGCCGAGCTTCTTCATCAGCTCGGCCTTGTCCTCGACCAGGAGCAATTGGCCCTTGTTGATGACGCCGACGCGGTCGGCCATTTCCTCGGCTTCCTCGATATAATGGGTGGTGAGGATGATGGTGACGCCGCGCTCGCGCAGGGCACCGATCATCTTCCACATGTCGCGGCGCAGCGACACGTCGACGCCGGCGGTGGGCTCGTCGAGGAACAGGATGTCGGGTTCGTGGCTGAGCGCCTTGGCGATCATCACCCGGCGCTTCATGCCGCCGGAGAGCTCGCGGATTTGGGCGTTGCGCTTGTCCCACAGCGACAGGTCCTTGAGCACCTGCTCCAAGTGCGCCGGATCGGGCGCCTTGCCGAACAGACCACGGCTGAAGCGCATGGTGCCCATCACGGTGGAGAACATGTCGACCGCGATTTCCTGCGGTACCAGGCCGATGCGGCTGCGCGCTTCGCGGGCCGAGCGGATCGCGTCATGGCCGTCGACCAGGATCGTGCCGCTGCTCGGATTGACGATGCCGCAGATGATCGAGATCAATGTGGTCTTGCCGGCGCCGTTCGGCCCGAGCAACGCGAAAATCTCGCCGCGGCGGATGTCGAGATCGACATGGTCGAGCGCGCGGTGGCCCGAATCATAGGTCTTGCTGACCTGCGTGAGCGATAGGATCGATGGCATGGAGTCACTCCGGGACCGGAACGGACCCGTTACGTAAGAGCGGCGGCTGAGTCGGGCAACCGGGTCGCGGAAAGAAACCGCTCGCCGGCGTTACGATCCGTCCGACCCGAAGATGCGCGCGCGCGGGCGATCGATGCGGGTGTGATCCTTGCCGCGCCAGAAATCCTGGACGATCTGCCAGCCTTCCTCGGCAGTCTCGCAGAAGTGGAACAGCTCCAGGTCGCGCTGTCCGATCACGCCTTCCTCGACCAGTGCCTCGAAATCGACGACGCGGGTCCAGAAATCCTTGCCATAGAATAGCACCGGGATCGGCGCGATCTTGCCGGTCTGGATCAAAGTCAGCAATTCGAAGCTCTCGTCGAAGGTGCCGAAGCCGCCCGGGAACACCGCCACCGCACGGGCGTGGAGCAGGAAGTGCATCTTGCGCAGCGCGAAATAGTGGAACTGCATGCTGAGGCCGGGGGTGACATAGGGGTTGGGCGCCTGTTCGTGCGGCAGGACGATGTTCAGCCCGACGGTGTCGGCGCCGACATCGCGCGCGCCGCGATTGGCCGCTTCCATGATCGACGGGCCGCCGCCCGAGGTGACGACGAAATGCTGCTTGCCAGCCTCGTCGCGCGGGAAATTGCTGGCGAGCTGGGCGAGCTCGCGGGCGACGTCGTAATATTTGCTCTTCTCGATCAGCCGCTCGGCGATCTTCTTCTCCATGTCGCTCTTGGCAGTCTCGCGCAGCGCCAGCGCCTTCTCGCGCTCAGGGATGCGCGCCGAGCCATAGACGACGAAGGTCGAGGCGATGTTGGCTTCGTCGAGCACGACCTGGGGCTTGAGCAGTTCGAGCTGGAAGCGGATCGGGCGCAGATCCTCGCGCAGCAGGAAGTCCATGTCCTGGAAGGCGAGGCGATAGGCGGGATGCTCGGTCTGTGGGGTGACGCCATGATCCTTGGCGGTCTCGGCATCCTGCTTGGCGGGACGGAAGACGCGCGAGGGGACGTGGGTTTCTTGGGTTTCTTCGGTCATTCGAGAGTCTGTAGGAGGATCGTGCGGCAAATCCAATGGCGGGTTCAGCGGGGCTTGAGGCGGCGGCTGATGGGGTCGAACTGCGGGGTCGGGCCGCGCCTGGCCTTGGCGGGATTGTCCCAGTAGGTGGCGGGAGGCGGGCCGGCGCCGAGTTCGTAATCCATCGCGTCCCAGGCGTCCTCGCGGAAGCTGTAAAAGGCCCAGTGGACCTGGGCCTTGTCGAGCACGGTCAGCACGTCTTCGAGATAGGCGGGGCAGAAAGGCAAGCGGCGGATGCAGCCGAATTCGGCGGCGACCATGCGGTTGCGCGGGATCTTATGTGCGTCGGCCCAGGCGGTCGGCTGGCCGAGATAGGCGGCGACGCGGTTTGCGTCCCACAATTCCTGCCGGCCCTGGAATTCGGCCATGCCGGGATAGGGCAAGGGCACGGCGCGCTTGATGTTGGGCGTGCTGGTGATCGCCCATGGCTCGTACATGTGGAAGGCGTAGAGCAGGCTCTCGTCCTCGAGCGGGCCGGGCCAATAGGCGAAATTGTCGGCCGAGGCATACCAGCCGGAATCGAGCATGATCGGCGTGTCGGGATCGACCTGCCGGATCGCGGCGATGACGGCGCGGTAGAAATCGGGGAGGTCGCGCGACGTGCCGCGGTTGGCGGCGTACCAGGCGATACCGGCGGCGGCGGGGGCATGCTCCGCGAGTCCCGCGCCTTTCTCGGGGGTCGGCTCGTTGATGAGGTTGTACGCGCCGATCGCGGGATTGCCCTTGAGCGCGGTGGCGAGGTCGCGCCAGAAGGCGATGGCTTCGGCCCAGTGCTTCTTGTCGGCCCACAGGCGGCCGTCATATTGATTGCCGTTGTTCTGGACCCAGCGCAGCCATGGCAGGCTCAGCGGGGCGATCACCACCTTGAGCCCGGCCTTGTCGGCGCGGGCGAGCGTGGCGCGCAGCGTCGCGAGATCGGACGGCGGGATGCCGGTGTAGGCGTCGGCATCGCCGATCAGGAAATCGCGGCGGGCGCCCTTCCATTTGTCCGGCGCGAGGCGGACCCAATCGGCGCCGTAGCCGGCCAGCGCGTCGAAATAGTCCTGCTCGGGCGGCACGAGATTGAAGCTGTTGCCGCCGTGGCGGGGCACATCCCACCAGTCGATCGGGCGGGCGGCGGTGAGGCCGAACAGGCAAAAGAGGAGGAGCAGGATGCGCATGCGGCGCAAGCTAGCGGCAGAATGGCCCCTTGCCCATGTCGAGATGGAGATGGTTGTAATGCGCGGCGTTATAGTTCGGGCTGAGCACGGTCTTGAACCGCTTGCACGCCGATTTGTGGATCGTCTCGAGGAATTCCTGCACGTCCGGGTCCGGCGAATGCCAGCCGGCCTCGATCGTCACCCGGCGGCCATCGGCGAGGACGAAGCCCGAGACATCGACGGCATTGGCGAAGCTATGCTCGGAGATCGTCCGGGCGCCAGCGGCGCCGCGGCCGATCTGCCCGCGGCACGAATAGGTGCCGAAGGTCTCGACCCGGACCAGCCTGCTGCCGAGCATCTGGTGCGCGGCGGGGGCGACGGCATTGCGCAGCCAACCGACGAGATTGCGCGCCAACGGGCAGGTGATGCCCTTCAAATTAGTGATCGGCACGCCGACGTCGAGCAACTGCACCGCGCCGCGGACGACGCAGCCGCCGCCATAATCGCGATCGGGCATCGGGCTGTAGCGCACGTCGGCGCGCGACAGATCGGTGAAGCATTGCTGCGTCTCGCGCGGCGTCGGCCCGGTGAGCGTAATCGGGCCCGATGCGCGCGGGCGGATCGGCCCGTGGCGCTGCGGCGCCGGACGATCGTCGCCGCCGCCGAACAGGCAGCCCGAAAGCAGGACAGGAAGCAACAGGGTGCAGAGCCACCGGATACGCATGGCCTTTGGCTAACGAGGCACGGTTAACGCCGCGCTAAGTGCGGGCGCCCGCAATTGACTTTCGGTTGGCCGCCGCTAGGGCCGTCGACGGGCCACGCGGTCCCAACGCCGCGCTGCTCTCTGTGAGGAGAGAATACATGACTGTTACGACCGTTACCGACGCCACAATTGCGTCCCCTGCCAAGCCCGCCACGAAGCCGGCTCGCCCCTATTTTTCCAGCGGACCCTGCGCCAAGCCCCCGGGCTGGGATGCCGCCAAGCTCGCCACCGAAGTGCTCGGCCGCTCGCACCGTTCGAAGATCGGCAAGGCGCGGCTGCAACTGGCGATCGACCTGATGCGCGAGATGCTGGCGCTGCCCGACACCCACCGTATCGGCATCGTGCCCGGATCCGACACCGGCGCCTTCGAAATGGCGATGTGGACGATGCTGGGCGCGCGCGGCGTGACGACGCTGGCGTGGGAGAGCTTCGGCGAAGGCTGGGTGACCGACGCGGTCAAGCAGCTCAAGCTCGAGCCGACGGTGGTTCGTGCCGAT
>Ga0247739_10000616_pt1 | contig 12547 bp, 8 predicted proteins | sample UWRJL058202B2_FD_180943 | JGI IMG/M metagenome (GOLD analysis project Ga0247739, IMG submission 180943) | Plant litter microbial communities from Arlington Agricultural Research Station in Wisconsin, United States - UWRJ-L058-202B-2 | ecosystem: Environmental > Terrestrial > Plant litter >...
CTCAAACGTATGATTTTGGCGTTGATTTCGGGTTCTTTAGAAATCGCATCACCGGCTCATTCGATTATTACAATAAATTAAATACCGATCTTTTATTGAATGTACAAGTGGCAGAGGCTACAGGTTTTTCAAGTTATTTAACCAATATCGGATCGGTGCGCAACATTGGTCAGGAACTGGAAATCACCAGCCGTAATACCGTTGGAAAAGTTCAATGGACTACTACGGTGAACGTTACGCATAACAAGAATAAAATCCTTGCATTGGCACCAGGACAAAAGCAGATCATTATCCCGAATGGATTTACAGTTTCCGACCAGATCTTGCGTGTTGGTTCCCAGCTCAACAGCATCTATGTACTCAAAGTAATAGGTTTTTTAACGGCAGATGATATTGCCAAAAATGTGGCTCGCTACGGTAGCGCTGAAACCGTTGGGGATTTTAAATTCGAAGATCTCAATGGCGATGGCGTAATTACCGAAGCTGATAAACAAATTGTAGGACATCCGAACCCAGATTATACCTATGGTGTTACCAATACCGTTCGGTACAAGGGTTTTGATGTGAGCGTATTGGTGCAAGGCCAAACTGGCGGTTCGATCTACTCTCAATTAGGAAGGGCCATTACACGCCCCGGCCAAGGAAGGGCTGATAATCACCCGGCATCCTTTGTAAATAGATGGAAGTCGTCAACAGACCAAGGTGAGGGCAGGTTCGGAAAGGCATATTCTACTTATAACAACCCGATTACGTCAGCTACAGATTGGCTGTATTCATCCGACTACATCCGCGTACGTAACGTTACATTGGGTTATAACTTGAAAAGCCTTATTAAATCTCCTTCTATATCTGGTGCCAGGATTTATTTCACCATGGAAAATTTCTTTGGTCATGATAAATATTACAATGGTTTGAATCCGGAAGCGGCCAACACAGCCATAAGTTCAAATAGTGCTTATCCAGAATCAGGGGATTATGGCGCTTTACCGCTACCAAAATCATTGATACTCGGTGTAAACTTTACCTTTTAATCAGCTTAGTCAATCATTATGAAAAAAATACCTTTAAGTATATATATAATTGCAGCGCTTGCGGTTTCGTCGTGCAGCAAGGAATTGAATCAGATTCCCATATCAACCGCTACAACGGAAACATTTTACAAACAGCCCAGCGATTTTTTACAAGCTGTAAATGCTACCTACAATGCGTTGAGAGGTTATCCTGATCGTTTGCTATTTCTCTCCGAAATACGTTCCGACAACATTTATCCGTCCAATGATGTTGGTCGTGACCCGGATCCAATCAACAATTTTGCGAAGGGCATTGCTCCCAATGTGTATGTAGAAGAAGCTTGGAATGCCGATTTTAACGGCATATTCAAAGCCAACACAGTGCTCGACCAAATAACGAGAAATGGCAGCAATGTTGGGTCAGTGCCTTTGGCAACGAGGCTTACGGCTGAGGCCAGGTTCCTACGTGCTTTTTACTATTTTGATATGATCAGGTATTATGGCAAACTTCCTATTATCGATCGTCCTGTTTCGGCCGCAGAAGCCAGCGTAATTAAACGCAGCCCTGTAGCAGATGTGTACGCTTTCATTATTGCGGATCTACAATTTGCGGTTACAAATTTGCCAGCCAACTATACAGGAGCGTTTCCGGCATATTCTACCAGTGATGTTGGGCGTGCCACGAAATATGCAGCTGAAGCTGTATTGGCGCAGGTATACATGGCCCGTTCTGGTGTAACATATGGTATCGAGGGGCCAGGGTTAGGCCTTAGCGAATGGAGTTTGGCATTGCCATTACTGCAGGATATTATTACCAACGGCGGGTTTGTGTTCAATACAAGCTATGCTAACATTTTCTCCTACACCAACCAAAACCCCGCCACTAATAAAGAAGCCATTTTTGATGTGATGTATCTTACGGGTCAAAGCCCTGTGTTGGGGGCTTCCTTCCCTTGGCAGCTTGTACCAAACAGTTACTTTTCATCTTTGCCAGCGGGTAATACGCCGGCAAATGGCGCACTTGGCGTGCCGTCGGTTTCTAATAATTTGTTAACCAGTTATGCTGCTAACGATACGCGTAAATCGCCAACCATTCATACTACCCCATTTACTTTTAGTGGAATAGCTGATGCGCATCCCTTTTTTAGAAAATACCTTGATACCACAAAAATTCCAACCAGCCGTTTTGATTGGCCTATCAATTTCATAGCTATAAGATATACCGATATTTTATTATTAAAAGCTGAATGCGTTTTGCGAGGTGCCGCTGGTTCGCAAGCAACCGACGTAGATGCCGTTGTGAATCAAGTGCGTGCAAGAGCTGGGCTTGCCGCCATTTCCAATGTTACGCTGCCACAATTGTTCGACGAACGCAGAAGGGAGTTTGCTGCTGAAGGAACCCGCTGGTTCGATTTGCAAAGAAGTGGCAACTTGCTCACTATAATGAATGCATTTATTGCTAGCGATGATGCAGTTTTACATAAAATGAATCCGGTAGTTGCCAACTATGTGATCTATCCGATACCACAATCACAATTAGATGCGGTTCCAGGTTTATATGAACAGAATCCAGGATACTAATCTATTCATAGTTTTATTTAAAAGTCCCTCCCAACACATGCGGAGGGACTTTTTTTTAAACAATTGGTGTGGGGATGATTGCCATGACACAGTTGCAATCGGTGTATATCAGTAAACATATCATACACAAAAGGCATAGGCTTTTTTAGGTATATGATGTACGATTTGTTGTATCGCATCTTTAAGTATCGGATATTCAAAGCGGTAACCTGCCTCCAATATTTTGGTTGGAATTACCCAGCGACTTTTTAAAAGCAGCTCGGTCTCTGTACCAATCACTAAGGAGCCGAGCTTGAGCATCCACGTAGGTGTTGGCAATGCGAATGATTGGTTGGTGGCTTTTTGTAATATGTGCATGAGTTCTTGGTTAGAGATGGGATTTGGGATGCTGCAATTATAGACGCCTTCCATGTCTGGCTGCTGGTATAGCCATTCCATCATATTTATTACATCTTGTATGTGTATCCAACTGAACATCTGTTTGCCACTGCCTTGCTTGCCGCCCAAACCAAATTTCACCAAATTTAAAAATGGAACGAGCACGCCGCCTGCTCCTAATACGATAGCCATCCGTAGCGAAATTTTGCGGGTGAAGGGTGTGCGGTTATCAAAGAACGTTTTTTCCCAAAGCTTGCAGACTTCGACGCTGAAACCGGTTCCTATTTCGCCATTATCTTCATCTTGCGGTTTGTCTAGTGCGTGTCGGTAAATGGTGGCACTTGCAGCATTGACCCACAGTTTTGGTGGGTGCGTGGCATTGCGTATTGCTTCGCCTAGGGCGTTGGTACTTTGGGTGCGACTGTCGAAAATTTCCTGTTTGTTCTTTTTAGTGTACCTGCAATTCACGCTTTTGCCGCAAAGGTTTATCACCAAATCTGCCGCATCGATTTCTTTACGCCAATGGCCTTGGTCCTTGGCATTCCATTTTACGTATTTTATATTCTTTGTTGTGGCAAGATTGGTTTTGGTACGATAAGAATTGTTGGGTTCACCTATTTCTCTTGTAAGAATTATTATTTCATTGGCATCGCCCCAAAATGTCGCTAATGCTTGTCCGATAAATCCTGTGCCACCAGCAAGAATGATTTTTTTATTTTGCATTACAAATCTATTTATTGGTTTATTGCAGGCTTGATACGATTGACAACACTATTGCTTGCTCTTTTCCGCAGGTTGAAGAAAATATATAAGTTTAGGAAATGCATGCCGCCCAGTATCAAGATGATCAGCCCAATCTTGATGCTTAATTTTTCGAAGACATCTTGCCAATTGCCAACGCCTTCATGTATTTGTAGCGTATACACTGCATAGCCGATATTGATCAAGTAAAAACCGGTGAGCAAGAGGTTGTTTACACTATCAGCAAGCTCTTTGTTGCCATGGAAAATTTCTACTAGAAAGACCTTGCCATTTTTAAAAAGGGTTTTGGCTACCCAAACGGTTAATACGATAGTAACCAATAAATAAGTAATGTAACTGAAGATGATGTAGTTCATGATGTGGAGTATTTAGTATTAAGTATTTAGTATTAAGTATTTAGTATTAAGACAGATTCAATGCAAGACGTTTAGTGCTTTGCCTATAGCATGCGATTTTAAAAAACTTCCTTTGTTACCATGTCGGGGAGTTTTTCTTTTATCCTTTTGGATAGTTCTGGAAGCTTGATGGTAGGTACTTTGGGAAACAAATGATGCTCGAGATGATAAAACATATTGTAGGTAAACATATTCTTCCATTTGTTGCTTAATGTGCGGGCAAACATGTGCTCATCGCAATCGTGGTGAACGGTCCATACAGCGAAGAAGCCTGTGAGAAACTCACCTGCAACCATGGCGGTAAGGTGATAGTAAAGGAACTTTATATCAAATAAAAATAGGATGAAAACAAAGCAGCCAATGGCCAAAAGTTCTATCCATACATTTTTTATTATTTTTTTATTGCTAGATCCTAAAACTGTGGTGTGTATGCGAAAGATGAAAAGTGGTCCGTGTAATATGGCTTGAAAGGCGTTCATCTTGGCACACATGCCTTCTACGTCTTCTTTTTGCAAGCAATATTTGTGGTGGCGGAGATGGTTGTATTTAACGGCTTGCATGCTGGCCAACATCAATATGCTGTGAAGGAAAAGCACCCACCAAACTGCTTTTTTAGAAGTACCCAGTGTGTAATGAAAACCGTTGTGGACTTGTCGTAACCCAGTTAAGAAAAAAATAAAAGAGAATGGAAGTGCCAGCAAATAATGGCCATTATAGAAAAGTACTAGAGAAATAACGATCCAAGGAAGGCTGATCAAATTTTCGATCAATATGTCTTTGGTAGTCATTTGGGTGAGGTCTTTCCATGGCACGGCCCTGAGCCGCTTATCGTGCAGGATGCTCATAACGAAAGTTTGTAAGATGAAAGAATGTAAGGCTGGAGTTATTTTAAGTGAATCAATTCTTTAGCTTTTACCACACGGGTTTCCCGATAGCAAATAACCGTGTAGTAAACGGCCATGAAAGGCGCTATAAAAACCAATAAATAATATATGAAGAAGAAAGCATTGATCAAGGGTGTTAGCGCCATAAGGGAAACGCAAACCAATACGATGCGATGATAATAATAACGGTTACTGTTTTTGTTAGTAAACCATGTTTTTAGTTCATGAATAATCATATCCAACACTTGAACAGCTCCCACTACAAAATAACATCCAAGCGCATATTGTGGTATAGCAACACAAGCGATAATACATCCTATAATGATGCTTATTTGCAACCAAAAATCAATAACCTTGAACGTTTTCATAGCTGTTAGTTTTAAAGTTTCAGAAAATAGTGAAAGTTTGGGTGGTTTAAAAACCGGATTGCTCCGGTTGTATCAATTTTAATTATTTGAACATTTTAAGAAGTGTTCCTGTAAACCAATGTTCTTCCGCCTTCATCAGCGTATCCAAGGTTTTGTCGGCATGAAGGCTGAATCTTTTTATATTTTCGATGGTTTCATTAAAAGTTTTCACCTCTTTACTTTCTTTATCACCTTCAATTTCGCTTACACTGTCCAAAAATTTAAGCATGGGTTCTAGCTCTCTTTTTTTCCTTTCTTTAATAATGGTGCGTGCTACTTTCCAAATGTCTTTTTCGGACGTAAAAAATTCTTTCCTTTCTCCGGTAATAATAACCCGTTGCACCAAAGTCCAGTCAATCAGTTCACGCAGGTTCATGTTCACATTTCCGCGGCTAATGCTCAGTTGCTCCATCACATCATCTGCACTTAAAGGAACGGCACTAACCAAAAGCAAAGCATGGATTTGGGCCATGGTGCGATTGATGCCCCAATTACTGCCGAAGCTGCCCCATGCGGCTATAAATTGTTGTTTGGCTTCGTCTAATTTCATGAGATGCTTCCTTTTTTATGCTGGTGTCCAGATTTTTAAAAAAATGTACGATGATTGATATGGCCGAACCAATGGACGTTTGGTCTATAACAATCCGGAAATCAACGTCAATCGTGGTATTCTTTCTACAATGTAAAGGTAGATGCAATGTTTCAAACTTTCAAAATTTTTTGAAAAATAAATTTTTAACTTTCTTGCAGCGTTTCATAATCCGTTGCTGTCTACCTATATAATAACCAAGATTTTCAACAACCAATACTAGCTGTGAGAAGAATCCCGTCCTTTGAGACGGGATTTCTGTTTTTAGGACTTTTATCTCCAAGGGCAGTTAAAAAATTGTTATCAGTCTAAAACTTCCCTCCAATCATATATAGTCAAGTGATTTTTTTGCTTTCTAGAAAATGAAAAGAACAGATTTGCCCAATACAAGAAAACAATGCACTTGGCATAAAAAGCAGGACTGATTAAGTTCTTGGATATTAGGTATCAGAATTTGATGATCATCCAGATGTGATTTCAGTAGTTGCGGAGAATACCGAAGACCCTATGAAACACCAAACTTGAACGGAAGTCCCGATGAAGAATCGAGATAGACTGTCGCCACCGCTGTCGCACCATGGGCAAATGCTGGTTAATCAAAAAGAAACTTATTGCCGAAGGCAAAAACACAAAGCGGAAAAATAGCGCTACAAATTTTCAATTTTGAAAGAGAAAGTAAATCGCTAATCTAAGTTTACGCCCACCCTTAAAGCCCGCAAGCCCGATACGCCTTGTAGTTCTTCCAGTTCCAAATATTCTAAATCATCCAGCAGTGTTTTATCGGCCTGCAAATAGTTGATATGGGTAATATATTCTTCTGCTTCTTTCAAACTAAAATAGACCAGCGCAATTTTGTTGGGCTGGGTAAGGCGTTCGTTGGTGCCCTTGATGCGTACTTTGTCGATTCGTTTTTTGATGATATGATAGCGGATATTATAAGCGCCCTCTACATCAAAGCGTTTTTCATCTTGACGAAATTTTACATCGATGGGGTTGGAGTGGATGAAAATCAATTGAGTGGTTTCTACTGGTTTGGCAAGTTGCGTTAACAGCGAATGACTGTATTTGGCAATGGCGGCCATGGATGTAACCTGCATCAATCTTAGGTTTTTAAGATATATATCATTGTACATCCTATCTGGCGCAATCGATTGGCCAATGTAGATGTCGTACTCTACGCCGTCGGTACGAAATTTCTCGAAATAGCAAGGATAAGCTTGTTGGATTTCCACCTTCATCAACTCAAAAAAATTGTTGACAGCCGATATCACCGTATCCATAGCGTTCTCTAATAATCTTCGGTTTTTATAAGCCTCGCCGTTTTTTTCGTCAATGCTCTTAAAGTACACATCGGTTACTTCTTGGTAGGATGGATTGCCTCGTTGAAACTCTGCCAGAAATGGCACAATGTCGAACTCGAGAAAATTATTAAGCTTTATTTCCTCTGTAAAACCGTTGGGGTTCGAAATAGTGTCGATCCATTTTTTACATACAAATATCTTTTCATCTATCAATCCAAAACCAGATAGATCCTTGAGCTTTTGTAATACATTTTGCAAGGTGGTAAACTGTGTCATCAAATCTTTTTGCAGCGCTAGGTTCCGCTCCACGGTTGAGTTCCGGATGTCTACAGCGCCATACAAAGGATATACTTTTTCAAAAAAGATGTCTTCCAATTCTGCACGTTCCTTCCCCTTATTGCTGTCCCTCATATAATGCCAAGCCACCTCGTTGAACCGCCATTGTACCGAAGGTTGCAATGAGGTGAATTTCTCTTTCATAACCGTGTCTATACCGCTATTAAATTCATCGATATTGTTCTTTAGTAACTGCGAAATCAATGGCATGGCGGGTTCTATCTTGGCCAGCATGGCGTCGGTCAGCGTATTTTCCATTTTGGAATATACTTCTACCACCCCTACGAGTTGTTTATTAAAAAACACAGGTAACAAAGCATAGGATTTGATGCCCGAGCTTTTCAGTGCAGACAAATAACTGTTCCTTGCTTCGTCTTCAACCGTAATCTGTCTAAAAAAATATAATTTAGGATTTTTTGAATATTTATCCGCTAAGGATGTATAGGCCATTTCCACCATATCATGTGTTTTGGCTGCATTTACCAAAGCACTGTTCAGGCAGGCGCCGTCCATAAATGCCAGTTTGTTGTTCACTTGCAAAAACGGTAGGAGCCCAAATTCGACATCCGCAGAACCCACCATGGTCTTCAACGAATCCAAGAAACTCATGTAATAATTGGCATCCTCTAAAGATGAATGATTAAGCAATATATTCTTGATATTTTCAATAGCATATTGGCTCGTAACCTCCACCGCATTTAATATTGAAAATCCTTCAAATACAAATTTCTCCAACGGCAGCAACTCTTTGAAAAGCGAGAGCAGGTCGTTACTTTGCACGCCAGCAGCCTGTATATCAGCAATCGACAGTTTCGGCAATTCTCCTTTTACATGCACATCAATAAAGCGGGTGTCCATCGAAATGGTAAAATATTTGACCAAACCTGTTTTTTCGTCCTTTATTTCTTCCGTAAATTCTCTCGAAAAAAAGGCTGGGAAATGATAACATTTTTCCAAGATCAGCGAATAGGCCATTTCAAATTTCCGCTTGTAGTGCGCTTCTGGATCCTTGGCCGTTAGACTTTTGATATTGCTATTGATAGCGTCCGATACGAGCCGAAAGAAAGCGTTGGTACTAAAAAAAAGTACCGGAGACATCGGCATCGACATGGCCCAAAACTGCTTGTCTTCATCTTCCAAAATCGGCGTGAGCGTAGTATAAATCAGCTGCAGTTGCTCGCTATATTGTTCTGCGGTTTCTGCCTCAATATTGCCGGAAAGTTCTGGATGTTTTGCAAAATCGTCGATTACATAACCAAAAAATTGTGCTTTCTGGGAGGTGGTTTCGTCCCGCCTTTTTTTCAAATATTTTATAAATGGGTCAAAGGAAAGCGCTACACCGTAATCGATGTTACTAGTGGGCGATATATTGAGAATGGTTGTTTGCATAACTAAAAACGCAAGCCCATGGTAAAATATGGATACCAGCCTTCTTTGGAATTACCCATCAAAAAGCTGAGCGCCACCAAGGATGCTGGTGCAAAGTAAATGCCTCCGCCCGTACCATGGTGCCATTTTCCTGAATTATCATTATTTTGCCATACCCGGCCTACATCCCAAAAGCCAATGATGCCAAATTGGCCGGCTATGATGTAATTGGCCACATCCGCTACTTTCATCCTTATTTCCATATTGTTATAGGCGCTGTGCTTTCCTGCAAACCGGTATTGGCGATAACCCAAAAGATTTCCTTGTCCGCCCACAAAGGCTGATTGGTAAAATGCCGCATTGCCTAAACCAATGGTGCCGCCGATCCTATCTGAAAAAACAATGGACGATTTTGCATTGAGACCCTTGTATACCGACACTTCGGGAATCAACTGAGCAAACGATTTTGAAAAATCCCCGATACCTCGGTAAGCCTGTAGCCGGATGTTTACAAAACTGCCCCATTGCGGTAAAATGGGATTGCTGCGATTGTCATTTACATATTGTACGGCCAAACCAACATGCAATTTGTCTTTTCCAATGGTGGCACTATCGTAAGAGCCAATTTTAGAAACGTTGTTGATGAACCGGCCAATGTTGTCATCTGCATCAAATTTATAATAATATAACGATGGCCCAATGCTTAACGAAGATGTTTTGGCACCTCTCCAACGGACGGCGGGATCTAGCTGGTAAGTGCTGAAACGGGTGCGATAAAAACGCCTGAAGTCTCCCTTTTTTTCAAACATACTTTCGTTGCCCAAGCCGAAAAAGTTGATGGTATTGTTAGGTGCTTTGATTACGGTTTCCAGTGTAAAATCGGCCTTTCCAAAAGTTTCTGTCCACTCGCCCATATATCGTAAGCGATAGGCATCGGTAGAAAAAGAGTGCGCCGCCAACAAGGTATGCCTGCTTGCAAAAGGCAACTTGCGATAACCTTCTTGTTTGGTATATTTAAAGCCAGCCCCAAGTATAAATCCATCATCTTGATTCATGCCCACGAGTAACAGAGGCATCCAGATATTATACAGATTAACTGGCCTAAAACCCGTGAGAGAAGTATCTGCATAATAATGTCTCTTTAGGCGGGATGTATCTCCAACATAGTGCGAACCATTGAACTGGTCGTATAATTGCACTTTCTTTTTAGCGGAAACAATCTGGTACGATTTCGAGTCTTTCCCCCCAATAATGCGCACTTTGATGTTGGAAGAATGATTGTCTAGCCTCAAGCTATCATTGCCACTTCCCAAGTATAGTCTTATCTCTTTAGTTAAATCTGCGTCGTAGGTTTTATCCATCAAGGCATTTTCTATTTCGCCAGATTTACTCAGTTTGTTGATGCGTACCCGTAGGCCTCCATTTTCTGCATCGTTGATTTGTACCCATTCGTTTTTATCGCTGGCCCTTATATCTACTATTTTTTGAATAAATTTATAGTACTCATTCATAGCGCTTGGTATCCGATCTCTTCGTGCTTTCAATTTTGCCAACAACACATCGTGACGCAGTTGGTACGATGACGCTGGCAACCTGCGCAAGGCTACTTCCAGCACCGAATCGGTAACGGCCGTTTTGAAACCTTGTGCCACATCCGTCCAAGTTTGTCTATCCAATTGCGAACTTGGCATCATGTTCATAAACTTCGATTTAAATATTTGCCATTTTATATGTCCAATCTTAGAATCAAATCCACGGAACATCGGCATCAAAAACTCTTGCGAAGCAATGGTTGGGATAATACCTCTGTTAAGGTGGAACACTTGGTCACGATCACGAGGGATACCGATATAATCTTTGTTTTTATCTTTTGACTGATTGTACCAGCGCCATTGATCTTCGTGCCTGTCCCAATCGCCCAATAACATATCCAACATTCTCGCTCTTAAAAATGCCTTGGCATCATAAGTATTGTCATTGTCTTTATATAAGTTTCGTTCGGCTTTGTTGGAATTGTCGGACTCTCCAAGTGGTTCCCTTTCTTCTAACAAAACAACGGTATGGCTAAAGGCACGGTTGAATTCTTCCAGGTTTTTATCGGGAGCTACCACGCCAATAACAGGATTGGAATGTGGCACTTGCACCGCATTCGCAATAGGCGGAACGACCAATGCAGAGAATGGGTGTTGGCTGCTCGTTACATCATCCACCCAATCTTTCGCAAAGGTTTCTCTTAGCCCTTCGGGCAATAACTTATCGGTACTTTTTTCCACGCCCCTAATTACCCATTCCCTTCCCTTGGCGTCTTTTAATCGTAGGGATTTTGATTGAAACCCGCCACCAGTTTGGGTTGGGGTTAAACCACCGCTTATTTGCGACAATCTTAATACGGGCAACTTGGTAGGCGCTGCCCATTCTTTGCGGTAGCCCTCGCCAAAGAACCAACGATGGAACCTGCCGCGGTTTGCATAAGACGGATGTACCTGCACCGTAATGCTATCGCCAACAATTGGGGTGCCCAAGGCGCTTTCAATTTTACGCATGGGGGTGTAGGCAAATTTGTAGGTAAATGCTTGCCGAACAGTATCTGCATCGTAAATATAATACGTAAGGCGAATATCATTATTGGTCAATTGATCTGCAGTAACGTAGCCTTGCATGGCATCAGCAAAAAGGGTATGCTTGCCTTTTTTTGTATTGGTATGTTTTGCGCCTGCGCCACTTACCACCTGTAATTTTTTATCCTGTATCAGCTGTAACCCATGCTCGTGGCCCGCTACCATCAATACATTTGGAAAGCTATCGAACACAGCGCCTACTTGGCGCACCATGTCTTTATACAAGGGGTGTTTAAGGTCTTCCGGATTGATGAAAGTGGTGCGTAAAAGCGGGTATAGCGAGCCGATAACTGGCATCGGTATATATAAATTTTTATTAAGGTTTGTAAGTGGAAACAAGTGGTCTTTTAAAGTAAAGTTTCCACCATGTGGGCCGTATGTTTTAAATGGATGATGGGAGGCGAGGATAATTGTTTTGTTTCGGTTCTTATATCGCAATTCATCAAGTCTTTCTATTATTTCTTTTTTATCGTTACAATCGCAGTCTGCATCAGGGTCTTTTTTGTTGTATCCAAAAAGCCACCATTCGCTGTCGTATGCAATAATTACCAAGCTGTCGTTCAGGTTTATCTCAATCGGGTCTGGGCAGCCATTCGGTGGAACAAGTTTCACTAATGAATCGCCTTGTTCTTCTAAAAACGACCATTCTCTTTTGATTTTTGCCAAACCCTTTGGCCCCATTCGATCCCAATCGTGATTGCCCGGCACAAAATACACCGGTGCGCCTTTCGCCCGCATGGGAGCGTATTGCGAACGAAGGATTTGCTGGGTGGCCGCTTCATCCGCATCGCTGGGTAAGCCCATGCCATGCGGGTAAATGTTATCCCCCAGGTATACCACCACCGTTTTGCCCGGTAGTATATGATTGGCGGCATGGCTTAACGATTTTTGTTGCTCGGTATTCATCTCGCCGGCATC
>Ga0247739_10000617_pt1 | contig 12547 bp, 9 predicted proteins | sample UWRJL058202B2_FD_180943 | JGI IMG/M metagenome (GOLD analysis project Ga0247739, IMG submission 180943) | Plant litter microbial communities from Arlington Agricultural Research Station in Wisconsin, United States - UWRJ-L058-202B-2 | ecosystem: Environmental > Terrestrial > Plant litter >...
TGTTCCAAACGATGGGTGTTTGATTTTTTTGCATTAGTTCATAAGCCAATTTTAAATCTGGAATAATTACATTATTAAAAACCGAATCCTTGTTTGAACGGGCACGCTTTGCTTCTTGTGTGAAATCATCGTATGGCTCTAACCACACTACAGGGTCTCCCCAAATACGAATAATATAAAAATAACAGATAGCTCTCATAGCATAACATTGGGCTAAACTATTATCCCGGATAACGTTGGTTACTTTGGCATCAAACTTTTGCACGCCGGGAAAGTATTTGATACCATAATTGGCCCGGCCGATTACTTTGTAAAAACTTGCCCAGCTAGAAGTTGCGTTACCGGATGTCAACTGGTTCAATGACAATTCTAATTGCAATGATCCGCCATATTGTCCTTTGTCAAAATTATCCGAACGACCTTCGCCCCAGTAGTGGTAATTTCCTGAGAACCCATTGCCATCACCCGTCATCAATTGCTGAAAAGTTCCATAAATACCAGACAACGCAGCATTTACATCGTTCAAAGATTTATAGTAATCCACCGTAGCTACGGCGTTCTGTGGCTTTTCGTCCAAGAATTTTTTACAACCTGTTGACATTAAAAAAGTCAAAGGAAGTATATAATAAAATATCTTTTTCATATAATAAAATATCGTTTTTATAGATTAATATTTACACCCAAACCCAATTCCCTTCTGCGAGGATATTTACCGTTGTCGTCTCCTTGTTGCAGAGCATTAGATGAGTTTAGTTCAGGATCATACCAAGAGTAGTCCGTCCAAGTAAGCGGGTTGTTCGTATAAGCAAAAATGGTAGCAGACCGCAATCCAATCTTTTTGGCCACTTTAGGCACCAAGCTATAACTAAACCGTACGCTAGACAAACGAATGAATGAACCATCTTCTATATATAAACTATTGTATCCATTACTAATAGCGCCACGGGTGTCCTTACGGCTGAACAAAGGCCACTTTGAAACATCCCCTTGTTTTTGCCAAGAATACAATGCTGCATCCCACACAGGTGGTGAGTAAGTGGAGCTAAACGTGTTCTGTCCATTGGCAACACTGTTATAGATATCGTTACCAACTTGTCCATTAAACAAACAACTAATAGAAAAATTCTTATAATTAAACGTATTGGTGATGCCAAAAAAGTAATCTGGTGTTGCGTTGGCCACCACGGCTTTGTCATTATCGTCTATCACATTGTCGTTGTTCAAGTCCAGCCACTCCGTGTCGCCACCTTGTAATTTGATACCGTTCCTCGACTTGGTAAAAACAGTTCCGCTGTAGGTTTTGCCATCCAATAAATAAGCATTCGCAATAGGTACACCAGCGGCATCAAGCTGTGGTGTAAGGCGGGTTCCCTTGTCGTTATAGGCATTGGATGCATCCCATTGGTACACGCCCAAATTTTTCCATAAGAAGAAGTCGCCGATTTTTCCACCTTCACGTATAATGTATTTGCCAGATGTAAAAGAAGTACCATTATTAAGTTTCGTAATAAATCCTGTTGGGAAAGTTACATTGGCCGATATATCCCACTTGAAATTCTTCGTAATGATAGGCGTTCCAGTAAGTGCTAGCTCTAAGCCTTTGTTGCGGATACTTCCCAAGTTGATGTTCACGAAGTCCAAAGCGGTTTCTGATGGCAGGTTGGCCTTGTACAACAGATCGTTGGTTGTTTTAATATAATAATCTGCAGAAAAGGTCAAGCGTCCGTTCAAGAAAGTAAGATCCAACCCATAATTGGTTGTAGTGGTACTTTCCCATTGAATCTTATTGTTTCCCAACGTAGTACTTGGTGTAGCCCCGTTCAATCCATTATAATATTGACCAAATTCCACCAAGGTGTAAGAAGGATAGTCGGAAATGCGATCGTTACCTGCGGTGCCATAACTGAACCTGAATTTACCGTCTCGCAAAAAACCTTTTGTCCATTTCATGAACGATTCATCTGTGAAACGCCATGCGGCAGAACCGGAGTAGAAGTTGCCCCATTTATTTACATCACCAAACCTAGATGAGCCATCTCTACGATAAGTTCCTTGTAATATATATTTGCCCGCATAACTATACCCCAGGCGACCGAACAACGAAGCATCCGAGTTAGCAGAAGCTGTGGTGGATGTTTTCGTAAGGTCGATGGTGGCCGCAGCAGAGGTGTTGATTTCTTCGCTCAAATATTTATATAAACCAATGGTATAATTATCGCTCTTGCGCCTGTCGGCGGAAAACCCAGCCAAGGCAGTGATGCTATGTTGGCCAATCCTTTTGGTATAGTTAAAATAGGCTTGTGTTTCCCAATAGAATCTTTTTCCGCTTGAGTTACTACCCAATGCATCTCCTGTACCGCCATTGGTTAAGGAAGATGGCGTAAAAGACTTATTACTTGTATTATCCAATTGTGCGTTGAACAAGGTCGTAAATTTCAAGTCTTTTGTAATGTTGTACATCAGCGTAGTATTGAACTGCGTAACAAAGTCATTGTCTACGTTTTTGTTTAGCAATGCTTGCGCCACGGGGTTTCTTTTGGACTCTACATAGCCGGCCAGCGTGCCATCTGGACGGTAGATGCTCGTCCATGGGTTACGTTCGAACACTTGCTTGGCGCTATTACCCACTGGTATCACGTTGCCGTTGCTCCAAGAAAAAGCAAGGGTATGTGAAACCGTGAGCTTTTTATTTGGCGAATAGCTCAGGTTCATTTTGGATTGTACCCTTTTGGCCCAGCTGTTCAAAACGATGGAACGGTCGTCGGTATAAGTTAAACCGGCGTAATAACTCATGCCCTTTTGGCCACCGCCAATACTTAAGGAAGCCACTTGTTTATGTGCCGTTTTAAATAATAAATCTTGGTAATCATTATCGGCATTTAAATATGGATTGGTTGAGTCCACATTTCCGCCTGCGTTACCGTCGCCACGCATACGCCTATAAAAACGCAATTCATCGGCCGAAATGGTACGCAGTTTATGAGCCAGCTTCCCAAACAAATGATAGAAATTGGCAGAAATCATCGGCCTACCTTCCTTTCCTCTTTTAGTGGTTACAATGATAACGCCATTGGCACCGCGGGCACCATAAATAGCAGTAGAAGCGATGTCCTTTAAAATCTCGATGGTTTCAATGTCCGCCGGGTTCAAGAAATTTCCATTTTCGCTGATGATACCATCGATCACGTACAAAGGGCCATTACCACCGTTGAGGGTAGAAGCGCTGCGGATTTGGATATTGCCAGTAGCATTGGGTTCACCGTTTTCGGTACTTACCAAAACACCGGCCGCCTGACCTTGCAAAGCGTCAAATAAACTAACTGGCTGGCGTTCCTCAATCTGCTTGGCAGTAACGGTGGATACAGAGGCCGTCAAATTTTTTCTAGCTACTGATTGACCGTAACCAATCACCACCACATCATCTAGATCGGATGGTTTTTCGCTTAGGGCAATAGAAATACTGGTGTTGGTTCCTACGGTTTGTTCTTTGCTACCGTAGCCCACCAGGGAGTACACCAATATACTTTGCGCATTGGGCACACTGATATTGAACTTTCCATCAATATCGGTGGTGGTACCGCTTTGCGAGCCTTTTACGCTCACGCTTACGCCTTGTAAAGGGTTTCCTTTATTGTCTTTTAAGGTTCCGCTAACTTTAAGGGATTGTGCAAAAGTTTGATTGGTAAATGCAATTTGTAGCAAGGCAATCAATACGAGATACCGGAGGCGACAGGCAAACGCCATGGCCCCTTTAAGGGTTTGTTTTTTCATACAGCAGTCGTTTTTTAAGTTCAGCAAGGTGGTTTTTCATACACGGTGATGGCTGGCAATCCATCATCGATTCTTATGCAATGTAATAACTATTCATCCCCTTTTGGAGATAGTCTATTGTCAAAGTTGTAAGCTATTTTAACATTAAGAAACAGTAATGAACCTAATCAATGCATATGTAGATTAGTTATTGATAGTTGAGAGTTGATAGTTGAGAGTTATGAGTTATGAGTTATGAATTATGAGTTATGAGTTATGAGTTATGAGTTGTCGAGTGGGCGTATTGCGGCTTGGGAAAAGGTTGAAAGCGTTTAGGCTATAAACGGGTCATGGTGGATGATGTTGAAAATGGGATATTAATGGTGAGTAAGTAGTCTACAATTTGCATTTGGTTGTCGACAGATTTATTGATGCACAAAAAAATCCCGCCGAACGAATTCGACGGGATTCCTTGTCTCAGTACTTTATACTCAGTACTTTATACTCAGTACTTTATACTCAGTACTTCGTACTATTAGTTTGTTTTTGTCAACTTGATGGTTTGGTTGAGTTTTTCGCTCACGATGGTTACGTTGTAATCACCGGCTGCCAACATAGAAGCATTGATTTCTTTTTGATTTACACCTTTCACGAATTCCATGCTGATCTGTTGTACAGTTTTACCACTTAGATCACGAACAATCACCACTGCCTTTCCTGCTTCAGGCGCATCTACTACCAACTTGGTAAAAGACTTAACTGGGTTTGGATATAACTGAGCGGTAAAGTTTTTCGCATCTAAATTAATGCTACGGATTTCGCTAGATATTAAATTACCAGATGTTTCGAATCCTTTGATTTGATAATAAATTGTCTTTTTACCAAAGCTGCTCAAATTGGCATCAGGCAACGTGTAGGTATTTACAGACTTACCATTTCTCAAAGCCTGAACCTTGGCAATACTTGTAAAGCTACGGCCATCAAAGCTGCGCAATACTTCAAAGAAATTGTTGTTCTCTTCGTTATCCACCGTCCAAGTTAAGTTAGCGTTTTCGTTTTGTTTAGTAGCGAAGAAGCTGATGAATTTTGTTGGAAGGGAGATACTATTTAAGGTTTCTGCCAGTGAAACAGTAACAGCAGAGTTCTGCGCAATAGATAGCGTAGGAATTGCATAAAAGGGTGTTAGAACGCTAGCAACATCCACTCCATTGAAGCTCAGTCCAAAATTGGTATTACCCGATGTACCATAGTCTTGATAACTAACTAGCTTGATTTTAGCAGTTTTTGTAGGGTCTCCGATTATTGAAACACGAACTAGTTCATTATCAGTACCAGCAGTATAAGTGTGATCATCAGCAGGTAATGTAACATTACCAGTAGCTTGAAAATCAAACAAATAGTTATTAACGCCATTAATGATTGTTGTACCAACGGCTTGGTAGACCCATGCTAAGCTTGTGTTAGCTGAATTATTAAAACTAAGTGTGGGAACCGTGCTTCCTGCATCAGGAATGGGAATTGCAATTGATAGTGACACTCCAGAAACCCTCGTAGTTACCGTAACAGCTGGTTTAATAGTTATGATAATAACTGGTGATGTAGGTGATACTGGTTTTAAAGATGCTTGTACTTGCGAAATGGCTTGACTTGCCATTAAGAAAAGAAGAGATGAGATTATAAATATCTTTTTCATATATAATAATTTGTATTTTGAAAGTACTTAGTCTATTAATTTGGAAGTACTTGAGTCTTTACCGACGCAGAATTTCCAGCTAACGGCGTAGAAAGAATAAAATCTTTGTCGGAAGCAGACGGATTCCATCTAACACGTTTATCCATGTTAACGTCACCAACGTTATACACATTAGTCAATACAGTACTTGAAACTCCATTAAGTATTAATGGCGACGACAATATGAAGTCTTTATCTGAATTTGATGGGTTCCAACGTATTGTGGTATTATTATTCGTGTTACCAGCATACATCATATTAAAGCCACTAGCGTTGAAATAGTTTGAATTGGCTGTTCCTAAGATACTATTTGTTGGCAACGTCGAGAAATCAAGTGGTGTTGTAGAACCTGACATGGTTAAAGTCTTGTAGAACGAATTTGCATCAGCGTTATTAGTGGATATTGCAAGATGATTGCGATGTTTAACGGTTACCGTATAGGAAGTACCCGCATCAAGATTTTTGAAATACAATGGAGTAACCCCATCTATATCAACAATATCTCCATCTTTTTGAACGAATGCAGACCTTGTTTGGATAACTGTAGGCGCAGGAGTTGCAGTACCATTTGTTCCACCAGCACGCAATTCAACAAAAACCCAATCCACAATATTATTATTAGTAATTGCAGCATCTGCGAATACACTGGCAGCTGCTACTTCTTGTGTTCCTCCATTTACTGAAGTAAAGCTGTAAGGAGCACTTCTATATGGTTCTGTCGTAGGTATCACATTTGGCGCTGTCCTTAAACCATCAAGCATAACACCTGCGGTTGGGCTTGCACCTTGCAATAAAACTTTAGAATTCATCAACAAAAACCTATTTTGTCCAAATATTTGTCCAGAAGTGGCTGCAAGTGAACCAGTTACTAGGTTAGTGGCATCGTTTTGAGCGCCGCCGGTCATGCTCCAGTCTGTTCCATTAAAGCTCATACCGCGGATATCACTTTCTACGCCAGTGGAGGCGGTCGTAAAGTCATTATAGGTACCAGTTCCCACCAAGGTACCACCCGTTACACCAGTAGTGGCTACAGGCCAGTAGTTGTTAGAGTATGTTTCTGTACGTATGGGGCTATTAGGGCTGCGACCTGCTTTAGATTGTGCGCCCAACACTGCATTAGCGTAAGTGCCGCCAGTGTGGCTTAGGCTAATTGGGGTGTAAGTAGTTCCAGTTCCTACTGGGATTACCAGTGGCGTAGCTGCAGCAGCATTTCCAATTTCCCTTTGTGCAAAACCAGTACCCGTTGTTTCTAAAAATTTGCTAGTTCCAGCGCCAGTGGCAGTAGCAGCGTTGGCCAATACGAAATTGTAATTGCCCAATTGTACTTTGCCATTGGTAAAGGTTAATGCAGTGCCCACTTTCACGTTTCCGGTAAGGGCCACGTTAGCAGCATTGTCTATTTCCAAGTTAGGTATGGTGTAGGCGTTTGTGGCGGCGCCTCCGTTGTTCATGTTCACGTTTTGCAGGGCAGTGCCTTTTAGCAAAATTTTGCCGGGCCCCTGGATGGAAGTGTTGCTGGTCAAGTCTCCCTGAACAGTAACGGTAGCTCCCGATTCGATAAAGAACGTTGCATTGTCGATATACAACTGCGCCTGTGATGCTAGGCTTGTTCCTAAACCAAGGAGTAGTGTTGGTAAAAGGCGTCTCATAATTATGGGTTTATAAATTTAAAAATCTGGTACAAGGTAAAACGAATTTAATTTATTTTATTTACTACTTAGCAAAATACCAGTTTACTTGAGTAAACGGCAAGTATAATTTTTCAAACGGCGGTTTTCATCAACCTACAAATGTTTTTTAAGCAGTTACAAATCTTAATAGGAACAAGCATATTCGAAATACCCATTATTAAGTAAAGAAACAAAAAAAATGGATCGTTAACAATACCCTGTTTAAGGTATTTTCAATATTTCTTTTATTTGATACTTCTTCTCTGTATACGTTGCTCCATTCTTCGCCTTTTTTAAAGGAAATCCCGTCTTCTGTAAGCGTTTATCCATCGTTTCAATGTCTTATGTTTATTACATCTCACAAATCGTCGCTTTGTCATCATCCCGTGTAATTTTTTGTGTGCGTGTGTTTAAACCGGATGCAAAATATATGATCAGGCAACAAATAAATTGTTCATTGAGTAAAAGGCGGTTTTACGGTAAACATTTAGCCACTTTGAGGAAGGCTGTTACGTTTTGAAGATGTACGCTTTGGCATTTTTCATTGTACAAGCACAAATGAATATTCTTTAGTACAAGAAAAACTTCGAATATGTTATTGATCAATTGTCCAATGAAACCCAGGTTGAAGCAATGGCAAGGTTTCAAGCCATATCTTTTTCAGCGTCACTCGTAACGTATCCTGTTGATATACACCAGAAAGCGTCAGGACAGAATCGTTCAACCTGCGGTAGTCAAGCACATCTTCCACATCGGTTTCAGGCTGCTTTAGGTAGAGTTGTTGTTGTATGGTGTCGTAAGCCAAAGCATGGTCGTACATGCTATCTCTCATGTGTTGCACAATAAAATAGCCCCTTCGGTGAATGAAAACCCGTTTCCAGCGCTGCACGTCCGTTAATAAAGGCGGCAGCGTATCGCCGTTGTGCACAAAGTTGGTTACCTCATACGCTCCATGCAGGGGCGGCCGCAAAATGGCATCATCGTTAAATTGTTTGCCGGTCCAATATGGGGCAATGGCATCTATACATAACAGGCCTATTACGCATGCTTTACCTATTTTAAATATTAAACGCCACTTACTTGTCCGGCTTGGTTCCCAAACCTGTAAACGAACGGCCTTTCCACCCATAAAAAATCGATACAACATTTTTACATCAGGCAAAACAAGCACAATGGCAAGCAGTAACAAAAAGCAAGCATATAATTTCACCGATATATCAAAACTGAAATTAACCGCCACAACATTCACCAAAATAAAAATTGATAACAAGGCGCCCATTAGTTTCGTTCGGCCAAACAACAATAAGGCTGCAGCCATCACTTCCATACTTCCCATAAAGATTGAATACGAACGAGAAGCACCCATCAGGCTCCAATACAGCAGGTCTTTTGGCGTTTCGCCCAAAGTGGTAAAAAGCGTATTGGGTTCGGGCAAATAAAACTGCGATTTAAAAATCTTGCTGCAGCCATACATCAGCAACTGCATGGCCAAGTAATACCGCACCATTACCATTAGGGCGTAGAGCAGGGCCGCATCATTTTCGCGGTGTTTGTCCAGCAATGCCCAAACGGCTGCCACTAGTAACGATAATACTACTAATATACCGACGTGCATATAGAATCCGGTGGAATCCGATATCAGCCTTGTTATAAAAGGTTCGCCTTCGGCGAAAATCAAATGTCCTACCAAGTCCACCAGTTTTTCAAAAAAAGGCGCCGTCGACTTACCAATATCTGGCATCAGCCAATGCGGAAATGAAAAAGAACAAATGAAAAGCAAGATGTAGGCAAACAGGTATCGCAGCAAAAACTTTTTGTATACCGGCCATGTATGTTGTTCCATTGTCATTGGTGCCAATATAAGCCGTATCCCAATCTTACCAGCCGATTTCAAGGTGACTTTTATTTTTTGCCGGCAAGGCGGTAATGCGAAAAGAAAGCCGTTCTGGTGGTCGCTTTCCGTTTCTACGTCTTCTCAGCTAATTTTAAGTGATTTTATTTCTGCCGAAAAGATGGTAATGCGACAAAGAAAGAAGGTAAGGCTATAAAAAGGTATACGAATCCAAACTTTCCATCTAAACGTCTCCCCGGCCAAATCAACATTCCTTCGCTTCTTTCCTTATCTTGGGTCATAATTTTGATTATGAGAAAAAACATTTTGTGGCTTTTAATAATGATAGGTACCGGTGCCATGGCCCAAACAAAAAAAATAGCCCATCGAAGCCATAGCGGCCAAGATATGACCTTGAATTATGATGGAGATGACAATTTCGGTCTTCCTGCAAGAGAATATCGAGACTCCATGTATCGGCAAAAGCAAGTGGATACCGCCAAAAAAGTGCCCATTATCATCGACAGCATCAAGCCAAAGAAGACCAAGCCTCCTTTCGACAAACGCTCAAAAAGACCCAAAGCAATGCTGGCCGTATTGCCCAAGAAAATCAAGGTTGGGGCATAGTGAAAGAAAGTAGTTTTAGGTTACCGGTCTCAGCTATAAATCAAATCAACTCCTGATCGAACAGCTGATAATGTAGTTTCAATACAAGATTTTGAACAACAAAGCATTCACTGTGGCCGATTTTGGCGTGTCTAATCTTTCGGACACACTCATTTCGGACACACTTACCGTGGCCGATTTCACCGTGGCCAATTTTTCGGACACAGTAAAATCGGCCACGCCCATTTCGCTGATAACCGTGAACCTTAAACCCTAAACCTTAAACCCTAAACCTTTAACCTTAAACCCTAAACCTTAAACCCTAAACCTTAAACCCTAAACCTTGCATGAAAGACAACGACCAGTTCAATTTTCAAGTAAAGAAAAAACTGCTGCTCTTTGGGTTGATCCTCCTTGTAGGAATTATCACTATTTTAATATTGAGTAGATAGATTTGGTAGTAATTTGGCCTTTCATTTGTCTGTTACAACTTCTTTCAAATCAAGCTATCATCATACAGCAATACAATAATTAATCATTTATGCGGCTATTTCTTTTTTCCTGCTTCCTTTTCATCTCTGCTTCATTTTTTACGGCCACGGCGCAAGACAGTGCCAAATACACCAATACCGAAATTATTTATGGTCGCAAAGATGGCCTCGCCATGACCATGCTCAAGCTTGCACCCAAGCAAAATAGCAACGGCAAAGCCATCATTTCACTAGTAAGCGGCAACTGGGTTTCTTCCTATGCCCGGGCTGCTAATTTTGAAAAAGGCGCCACCATCTATCTCAATCGGGGCTACACCGTTTTCTTGGTCATCCACGGCACGCAACCACGGTATGCCATTCCAGATATTGTGAGCGATGTAAAACGGTCGGTGCGTTTCATCCGCTATCATGCTAAGGAATATGGCATCGACGGAGAACATATCGGCATCACGGGTTATTCCTCTGGCGGACATATCGCCCTAGAAACTGCCACCACCGATGATACACCCGATCCTAAAGCGCAAGATCCGGTGGACCGTGTTTCGAGCCGGGTGCAAGCTGCGGGTGTATTTTTCCCACCTTCCGATTTTTTAAACTTTGGCGGACAAAAAACCAATGCCGCTGGCAATAGGCAATTATTAGCTGCCATTGGCGTGGCCGGCGCTTTCGATTTTACCACTTACGATGCCACCACTAAAACGTACCAGCTCCAGTCCGACAGTATGCGTGCTGTTACCGCTAAGGCCGTCTCGCCTATTTATTCCGTTACCCACGACGACCCGCCGACCCTGATTATCCATGGTGATGCCGACATGGTAGTGCCTATCTCGCAAACCGAAGCGCTCATCAAAAAATTTAAAGAAGCCGATGTACCCAACGATTTTATCGTTGTAAAAGGCAAAGGACACGGCTGGCCCAATATGGATGCCGAAATCAACAAACAAGCCGATTGGTTCGACAAGTATTTGAAATAACTTCCATACTCGTTTTTTTTATTTTTAATTTTTAATTTATTTGGGCGTGCCACCGCTGGCCTGGTCTCTGCGGTTCAAATCTTTCCCTAATGCCGGCCATCGGTGTCAGGCTGTCTGTAGTACTCCGCAGCGCCGATACAAGAGCGTAGCTTCGCTATTCAAAAACCGTACGGCGCTTTACGGGGTACTACTGCCCATCCTTCACGCAGCCAATTCGGAAACCGTACCCTTTTTTCGTTTGCTTGAATTGTCGATTTTGAACTTCGATTTACATAATGGAGATGGGGTCTCAGCGGCGCCTGTCCTCTAAAGGGAACTTTGCGTTCAAACTTTATAATCTAAAAAAACTGCCCCTGTTCTTCACCCAAAAAAATAGCATGACCAATCCACGGTAGAGCCGAAACCAATCTTTTACTTAATAGGGTTAAAAACGATTTCAATCCCAACATTTCCATTTCTAAAATATTCCCTACTTTCCATCCTTCACTTTCATTTCCTGCAATAGCATTTACTTAAATTAGGATACATCCACCATGGCATACCAACCACCCCAAATACGTACCGTTAATGCCACACGCTATGTAACGCCCCTGCGAGAAGGCGGATCTTTGCCAGCCATTGTAGAAGCTGATGACGGATTTTTATATGTATTAAAATTCCGCGGTGCCGGGCAAGGTATCAAAGCACTTATTGCAGATCTTATTGGTGGGGAACTGGCCCGTACGCTTGGTTTCCGCATGCCCGAAATTGTTTTCATCAACATAGATGAAGCCTTTGGCAGAACGGAAGGAGATGAAGAAATACAAGACTTGCTCAAATTCAGTGTGGGTCTAAATCTTGGCTTCCACTTTTTATCTGGTGCCATTACTTTTGATCCGGTGGTAAGTAAAGTAGATCCGTTATTGGCCTCCCAAATCGTTTGGCTCGATTGCCTTATTACCAATGTAGACCGCACGGTTCGCAACGCAAATATGCTCATGTGGCACCACGAGCTCTGGCTCATCGACCACGGTGCCGCACTTTATTTTCACCACACATGGGATAATTGGCAGGAGCAATCGCAGCGGTCTTTCAAACAAGTAAAAGACCATATCTTATTGCCTTGGGCCACCGAATTACTCGTAGTTGACAAAGCGTTTCGTGAAGTCTTAACGCCTGCAGTTATTGCGGCCATTGTTGGCCTAGTGCCCGAAGAATGGATGGAGACCGCAGCTGCTGAAACTACTGCAGCTGAGAACAGACAAGTATATATCCAATTTTTATGGAACCGGATAATCGCTTCCGAAACCTTTGTAAAAGAAGCCCTGCATGCAAGAGAATCACTTATATGAATATGCCGTTATCCGGGTGGTGCCCAAAGTGGAGCGGGAAGAATTTTTAAACGTAGGCGTGATCCTGTATGCCCGTAAACAAAAGTTTTTAGGCACTATCTATCACTTGGATGTACATCGGCTGCAAGCCTTCAGCCCAGAACTAGATATTGCTGTACTAGA
>Ga0247739_10000620_pt1 | contig 12538 bp, 9 predicted proteins | sample UWRJL058202B2_FD_180943 | JGI IMG/M metagenome (GOLD analysis project Ga0247739, IMG submission 180943) | Plant litter microbial communities from Arlington Agricultural Research Station in Wisconsin, United States - UWRJ-L058-202B-2 | ecosystem: Environmental > Terrestrial > Plant litter >...
GGCAGGAAGTGGGAAAAGGTACCGGGGCCAACAATTCAATTTCTTCCACGGGGATCCCTTTGCTAGCTAAGGCACCATCTTTTATGGCCGCATCGCCCTTAAGTGCGGCACCGATCATATCATCCCAATACGTCAAAAACATCGACATGGTATTGGGCAGTTCCGGATGGATATGCTCCAGGTTAAAAACCTTTCCGTTGTGGTAAATTCCGAGTTGTTCGTGTTCGTCCTTGATATAACTGGCAAGCTTCATTTTGTGGTTGGTTGATGGCGGATGATTGAATACACCGGTTCAGTAATGAGAAAGTTAGCGGCCATAACAACTTGCTAAGCTTCTTGTTAAAGACTGGCGTTTCGGCAAAAATCAATTATTTTACACTCCCCCAAAAAGAAATTATGCTCAAATTGCTTGGTTGCCTCCTATTATTTTGTATCACCCAACAAACATGGGCTCAAAAACCTGTGATCCGATACAACCAATTGGGATACCAACCGAGTGGCATCAAGGTGGCCGTTTTCGGTAGCAAAACTGCTATCACTTTAAAAAAATTCCAGTTGCTCGATGTTTTTACGAAGAAGGTCGTTTATGAAAACACCGTAGGCAAACCTTTTGGTAGCTATGGCCCTTTTTCACAAACCTATCGTTTGGATTTTTCTGCATATCAAAAGGCTGGTCGTTATTTTTTGGTTTGTGGGGAAGCAAAGTCTGACACCCTCGCCATTGGCAACGATGTTTATAAAGGAACGGCCGATTTTTGCCTGCGGTACATACGCCAACAGCGGAGCGGCTTCAATCCATTTTTAAAAGATAGCTGCCATACCCATGACGGCTACACGCTCTATGGCGCTCAAGCAGGCCTGCCCGATAGCACCCATATAGACGTAACAGGTGGTTGGCACGATGCCAGCGATTACCTGCAGTACAGCACCACCAGCGCCAATGCTACGTATCATTTGCTGATGGCTGCACGGGATTTCCCCACCGTTTTTACCGACACCAAACAAGCCAATGGACTCGACGGTAAAAATGGTTTGACCGATGTGCTCGACGAAGCCAAGTGGGGACTCGATTGGCTCTTGAAAATGCATCCACAATCCAACCAAATCTTCAACCAATTGGGCGACGACCGCGACCATCAAGGCATGCGCATCCCAAAGGAAGATTCATTTTACGGCAAGGGTTTCGAACGCCCTGTTTACTTCTGCAATGGCGAACCGCAGCAGCGGGGCAAATTCATGAACAACACGACTGGCGTGGCTTCTACGGCGGGCAAGTTTACAAGTGCTTTTGCGCTGGGTTCGCAAATGTTTGCCAATACCAACAAGGATTTTAGCAGTACCTTATCGCAAAAGGCTTACTCTGCTTTGCAGTTGGCCAAAAACAAACCGGGCGTGGCTCAAACGGTTTCTGTGCGCTCCCCTTACATCTACGCCGAGGATAATTATTTTGACGATATAGAACTCGCCAGCGCCGCTTTGGCCAATATTCAGCAAGATGGCGTGACGGCCCGTTTTTACGAAAACCAAGGTCAATCTTATGCCAAGCGGGAACCGATAACCCCTTGGTTTGGCGCCGATACCGCCAAACATTATCAGTGGTATCCATTTATCAATATCGGTCATTATGAAATGGCCAAACGCAGCAAAACCAAGCCAGAAGACAATGCCTATCTCGATTTTTACCAACAAGGCATCGAAAAAGTTTGGGCCAAGGCCCAGATGAACGCCTTTTACCGTGGCATACCTTTTATTTGGTGCAGCAATAACCTCACCGTATCGTTTGCTATGCAGTGCTATTGGTACCGCACCTTGAGCAAGGAAAATGCCTACGCCCAATTGGAGCAAGCAAACGTGGATTGGCTGTTCGGCTGCAACCCTTGGGGCACCAGCATGGTATACGGTTTGCCTGCTCATGGCGACACCCCCGTGGATCCGCACAGTGCTTTTACGCACCTCAAAAATTACCCCATCGATGGCGGTTTGGTGGATGGCCCAGTGTATACAAGTATCTACAAAAATTTGATTGGTATCACGCTGAAAGATGCGGATGAATACGCCGATTGGCAAAGCGATCTGGCCGTTTACCACGATGATTATGGCGACTACAGCACCAACGAACCAACCATGGACGGAACTGCTTCCTTGGTATATTTATTGGCGGCCAAAGAGAACGAATCGCATAGTAAAATGTTGCCGCCCGTTATCGAGAAAAGCAAGCCTGCTGTAGCTGTTCAGGCAGAAAAAACAAAGGCTTTGCCAACGGCAAAAGAAAGAAGTACCGTAGTGAAAAAAGAACCCGCTATTGCGAAAAAACAATCGGTGGCGCCCAACATAACCCTCGGTGCCATTAACCGCGGCGATACGATGGAACGTAGAGTAGCACTGGTTTTTACCGGACATGAATTTGGGGACGGCGGCAAAGCCATAGCCATTGCGCTGAAGCAAGAAAAGGTAAAGGCGTCGTTCTTTTTTACAGGAGATTTTTACCGCAACCGAAACTTTAAAACCACTATTCAAACGCTCAAAGCAGCGGGGCATTATTTAGGGCCGCATAGCGATAAACACTTGCTCTACGCTCCTTGGGAAAAGCGGGATAGTTTGCTTGTGAGTCAAGAAGCATTTATAAATGATTTGGATAATAACTATAACGCTATGAAAGCGTATGGCCTCAGTAAACGCAGTTCACCCTACTTTTTGCCGCCCTACGAATGGTACAATGATAGCATTGCCGCATGGACAAAAGAGTACGGCTTGCAACTAGTAAACTACACGCCGGGCACTTTGAGTGCTGCCGACTATACCACTCCAGAAATGCCTAACTACCGCAGTAGCGATACCATCTACCAAACCATCATCAACAAAGCCATTGATGCGCCTACGGCGATAAACGGTTATATCTTGCTCCTCCACATTGGCACCGACCCCGCCAGAAAAGACAAGTTTTATATGCTGTTGCCCCTCTTGTTGCAGGAACTTACGGGAATGGGCTATACATTTGTCCGAATCGATCAGTTGTTGGGGAGGTGATGGATTCTTTGGTTTTCAAAAATTGCAAAATAGTGATTAGGCGATGATGGGCGATAGCCTCGTAGAGGCGACATTTTGGTAGCACCAATGAATATTAATATCAATCATTACAAGCCCCATCGGGGCGACATTTTGATTGATGCATTGTTTTTAAATGTCGCCCCGATGGGGCTTGCACAAACGATGACATTGATTGCTTTTTGCTACCAAAATACCGCCCCGATGGGGCTAAAAAATAGGTAGCGGGTTACGTGACAGTATTTGACGCCAGTGCCTTCGACAAGCTCAGGCTGACAAAACCGCGGAGACCCGACCGTCGCATAAGGGGACGTTGTATTGAAGTAGGGTGATTGCGGAGGACACAAAGACCCCATTTCAACCGAACGTACAAGGGAGTCCCGAATAGCGGGATTGCATAACACAACAGGCGATGACATGGAACCTAATGCTCGTCAACCAAAAAAAGAATTAGAACGACCATGGCTACAATATACAAGTGCATACCGCTTACCCCGAAGGGGTTGAATGTGAATAGCCCTGGGTGAAACCCGGGGTTGGCAACGAAGAATAATGCTAGTGACAATGAACAACGCACCAGTGAATACAAATAATCGTATAAAAATAAATATGGGTGAACTGATATAGCCCGAGCAAAGCAATTATGGAATACAATTTCAGGGAAATAGAACAGGCTTGGCAGCAAAAATGGAAGGATAGCCAAGCGTATAAAGTAGAGAACCCGAAGGCAGGTGAAGCGGCGAAACCGAAATTTTATGTGCTGGACATGTTCCCGTACCCGAGCGGTGCAGGCCTGCATGTGGGGCATCCGTTGGGGTATATTGCGTCGGATATTTTTAGCCGGTATAAAAGGTTGAAAGGCTTTAATGTGCTGCACCCAATGGGATATGATGCATTCGGTTTGCCTGCGGAACAATACGCTATCGAACACGGCATCCATCCGGCCATCAGCACGGCTACCAACATCGATAATTTCCGCAAGCAGTTGGATAAAATCGGATTCAGTTACGATTGGGATAGACAAGTAAACACCAGCGAGCCGCATTATTACAAGTGGACGCAATGGATTTTTCTACAACTGTTCCATAGCTTTTATAACCGCATCGACAAGCGTGCCGAGCATTTATCTGAGTTGATCACCTCCTTCGAAAACGAGGGTAATTTGGTACATCCGTTCCCGAACGAGAAATTCCAATTACCGCTTGGCACCGAAGCCACCAATACGTTTACCGCAGAAGAATGGAACGGGTTCGACAACACCATCAAAAGTGCCATTTTGATGGAATACCGCTTGGCATATTGCGGCTACGGCGAAGTAAACTGGTGCGAAGCCTTGGGTACCGTACTGGCCAACGACGAAGTAGTGAACGGTGTAAGTGAACGTGGTGGACACCCAGTGGTTCGTAAAAAGCTGCGCCAATGGTACCTGCGCATCACCGAGTACGCCGACCGTTTGTTGGACGGCCTCGACCGCATAGAATTCAGCGAAGCGATGAAGGAAATGCAGACGAACTGGATCGGGAAGAGTTATGGAGCGGAGATCGATTTCGCCATCAAAATCGGGGAATCAGTAGTTTCTAAAACAGAAACAACCAATGAGCAAGGCCAAAAAATCGAGGTGGAACATATCTCCATTACAACCTCCGAAAACGAAACGCCTCTCAAGGTTTATACAACTCGGCCTGATACGATTTTTGGCGTAGACTTCATGGTAATAGCCCCCGAACACGACCTTGTTTCCCATATAACTTCAACCGCCCAACAACCCTTTGTAGACGAATACCTCGCCTACGTAAAAAGCCGCAGCGAACGGGAACGGCAGGCGGAAAAGAAAATCAGCGGTTGCTTTACGGGAGCATACGCCATCAATCCATTTAACGGAAAAGAAATACCGATTTGGATCAGCGAATACGTGCTGGTAGGCTACGGGACGGGCGCCATTATGGCTGTGCCTTGCGGCGATGAACGGGATTATAAGTTTGCCAAACATTTTAATATACCAATCACCAATATTTTGGGGGATGCCTTTGATGGCGAAAATGCCAACCCTACCAAAGATGCGAAGCTGCACAACAGCGGCTTTTTGGATGGAGTGGTAATGCGGGATGCCATCGGTATTGTGAATGCGAAATTGGAGGAAATGGGTATCGGAAAGGCCAAAGTAAATTACCGCATGCGGGATGCAGCCTTTAGCCGCCAACGCTACTGGGGCGAGCCGTTCCCGATCAAATGGCACAACGGTGTAGCGGATGCATTACCCGAAACCGAGTTACCATTGGTATTGCCAGAAGTGGATAGTTACAGTCCTGGCCCTGAAGGGGAAGGCCCGCTGGCGAACATCCCTGCATGGGTGGAAAAAGAGCTGGAAACCAATACCATGCCCGGTTACGCAGGTTCATCGTGGTACTTTTTGCGCTATATGGATCCGCACAACGCAAAAGCCTTCTGCGACCGCAAAGTGAGCGATTACTGGAACCAAGTAGACATCTACATCGGCGGCACCGAACACGCCGTGGGCCATTTACTATACAGTCGCCTTTGGACAAAAGCCTTGTACGATTTAGGTTTTATTGGGTATGATGAGCCGTTTAAGAAATTGGTGAATCAGGGGATGATCACTGGAAAATCATTTTATGCTGACGGCTTTTTTGCAACCAACGTAGCAAAATCAGATGATAAACGTTTTTTTACGTTATCAATTGGAACTGCTGAAATGATAACTTCTCCGTTTGAATTTGAAGGAAATACTTTCGAAATAAATGACATACAAAAAGGACAAAATAGAATAGAATATGCTCATAGGCATATTGATAGCGCAAATAGAATTACCTCTGCAGCATTTTGGAATATATTACGAGGCGAATTGGCGTGGGGTAATGAGGCAATCAACAATATTATCGGGAATACAATTTGGGAAAAAGAATTAACTGAGACAGGTGAGAAGTTTTTCTATTGCGCTCTAGAAGTAGAAAAAATGTCTAAGTCAAAATATAATACAGAAAACCCTGACGAAATCGTCGATAAATACGGCGCCGATACTTTCCGCATGTACGAGATGTTTCTCGGGCCGGTGGAAGTGAGCAAACCATGGGATACCAAAGGCATTGAAGGCGTTCACCGCTTCTTGAAAAAACTGTGGCGGTTATTTTTTGATGAGCTGAAAGGCAAGGTTTGGAATGATGAAGCACCGAATGCCGCTGAACTCAAAGTGCTGCATAAAACCATCAAGAAAATAGAAGAAGATACGGAACGATTTTCATTCAATACCGCCGTGAGTGCATTTATGATTGCCGTAAATGATTTGATGGATTTGAAGTGTTCGAAAAAAGCCATCTTGGAGCCATTGGTGATTTTGTTGGTTCCGTATGCGCCGCATATTGCCGCAGAGTTGTATCAAGCATTGGGCAACGAAACACCAGTCATCGATGCCGCCTTTCCAACTTTCGAAGCCAAATATGTTACCGAAAGCGATAAGGAATATCCAGTAAGCATCAATGGTAAAGTGCGCACCAACATGACTTTCGCCCTAGATGCTCCGCAAACAGAAGTGGAACAAGCCGTTTTGGCCAATGAATTAGTAGTGAAATGGATGGAAGGCAAGCCGCTGAAGAAACTGATTTTTGTAAAGGGGAAGATGATCAATGTGGTAGTGTAAGTAAAAATTCAAAATGAAAAAGTAAAAAAGGTCGTTCCGAGTGGGCGGCTTTTTTTGTTAGAACAATTGAATATATAATTGCAGGTCTGTTTTGGTAAGTACTGGGCGTTTCTTAAAATCCTCGTTTGAAAATCAATTACTGAATTTCGGTAGTGGTACTGTTTTCAAAATGTGATTAGCTTTATCTACCTTGTCTTGAAACAGGCCCTTATCAAGATATTTATCCAGTTTTTCATCTATTCTTATAACAACTGGCTTTTTGTCGGTGTTTTTTCCTTGTTTCATAATATAAAATTACTTCTTTTTTCGTTTCGCCAAAAATGCTTCAAAGTTTACGCCTTTTTTAAATGGAAGCCACTGTTCATGACAGAATCCAAATATTTCAAAATCGGCCTCAATTGCACTCAAATTCATCGTAATTCCCATTCTGTAAAGTCTCGTTCTAGCTTTATTACTTCCAACCGCAAATATCAGTGCATCTTGATATACATCTGTAAACATGTATAAGGTCGAGGCAACGGTGGTCAATACTTTTTCTTTATCACCGTTATTCGTTACGCTCCTATCGTCGATTTCACCTGTCTCCTCATTTTTATCACCAAAACCAAGATTGAAAAAATTATGTAAGTGCGTTTCAGTATATATTACCAATTTAGATATCCTTCCTTTTTCTCCTTCGCTCACAAATTCGTAAACCATGGACGTTTTGCCTATGGCTACAGGATATTTGTCATTATTCATTTCGCTAAAATAAGGTAACTAATCGGTCATCACGCAATAGCTAACTGATGAAAATAACTAGTAAAATCCTACCCAAAAGGCTTAAATTTGAGTAATATTTTACCAGTTATGAAAACAGCAATCGTTCTTCCATCTGTTAGAAAAGTGTTGGATGCTTTAGGAGAAAACATTCGGTTAGCACGTTTGAGGAGGAAAATAACGGCTGAACAAGTGGCAGAACGGGCCAATATCAGTCGGAAAACATTGTGGGCAGTCGAAACGGGTTCACCAAGTGTGGCCATGGGTACCTATGTGCAGGTATTGTTTGTTTTAGGGTTAGAGAAAGATGTTTTAAAACTGGCGGCCGACGATGTGCTCGGAAGAAAGCTGCAGGATATTGGGTTGATGGTGAAAAAGAGAGCACCGAAGAAAGGCAAATAAGCATTGTACATCATCCCATTATTAACCACTTATTAAGTCATTCCTTATATATTCTTCCATGCAAAAACCCTCCATCCAAATACCACCTTCCACTTTCACCTTCCTCCAACATCTCAAACGCAACAATAACCGAGAGTGGTTCGCCATGCAAAAAAACCATTTCATCGACCAACAACATTTCATTGAATTGTTTGCCGATGGTTTATCGAATGAATTGACTAGCCATGATTTGATTGAAACCCCTTCCGGCAAAAAGAGCTTGCATCGCATCTACCGGGATACGCGTTTTGGCCACGATAAAACACCTTACAAAACCAATTGGAGCGGGGCTTTCAAAAGGGCAACCAAGCAGCGCCGCGGCGGTTACTATTTTCATTTGGAACCGGGTAACAGTTATATTGCTGGCGGTTTTTGGGCACCCAGTACGCCAGACCTAAAACTGGTACGTGACGATATTGCCTTTGACCCAAACCCACTTCGGAAAATATTGAAAAGCAAATCTTTCATTTCAACATTTGGCTCCTTGCAAGGCGAACAATTGAAATTGATGCCCAGAGGTTTTGCAGCCGACCATGAAGCCATTAATTTATTACGTTTCAAACAATTCTTGCTCATTAAAAAATTTACAGATACCGAAGTGTTGGCACCTAATTTTTTAACCGCCGCCACCCGAACTTTCAAAAACATGCGGCCATTTTTTGATTATATGAGCGAGGTGCTGTCGACTGATATCAATGGGATTGAAATTGAATAAAATAATTAATATCCAACACATAGACAAATAGACATTATGCACAGGTGTGCATAATGTCTATTTGTTTTAAATGCATCCTATTACTAATTTTATTGTAGTTCTTTGATTGCATGCATATCTTTCAATCCAGCAAAATTTTATGCTACGTCCAAGTTGTGGGGCGAAATTAAATCCAAGGGTTATTAGTTGCAATACACACCATGGGTTGATTCATTTATTTGAATTGTGGGGCATTTAAATATTAACCCAAAAATTTACAAAATGAAATGGCACAAATGCAAAAGCCTAAAGAAGTGCATGAGAAAAAACAAATCAAAGAAGTATTGCAAGCTCTTAAAAAATGATTACGTAATTATGGATGGGAAAATTTACAAAATGAAAATGGTAAAATTCCCAAGACAACGGCGAAGAAAGTGGAAGATTTGGAAGTATTTAATCCTTCTTATTGTACCTATTTTAGAACTCGTGAAATTCGTAATCAAAACCCTTGGTTACTATTATGCTTCAATCAAAAATCAATATAAATCAAGTTCTTTCTCTGTCGCATAGTGAATTACGTTTTTTGATGAGAGATACAGACGGGCTTTATTTTGTTAGAATCCAACCTAAAAAAAAGTTTGGAGAGTCTCAAAAGGACAAATGGGGTGAATTAAGACTTAGGCGACTAACAATTCCTTGGATGCCTTTGAAGGTTGCTCAAAAACAAGTAAATGATTTTCTACAATCACTGAAATTTCCCGACTGGATATATGGCTCAATAAAAGGTTCTAACAATATACTTAATGCACAGTGTCATTTGGGGCAACGTTATTTTCTAACAATTGATTTGAAAGATTTTTTCCCAAGAATTACTTGTGGTCAAGTATACAATGCTTTAATAAGTCTTGGCTTTAATGAGGAACTAGCCAGGGTCATTACTAGATTGACAACCTTTGAAAATTCTCTACCTCAAGGCGCTCCGAGCTCTCCGGTAATCGCTAATTTGGTTTTAATCGCTAATCTTACTCCGCTACTTAAACTAGTTGATGAATTGGGTTTGAAATTTTCCTGCTATCTAGATGATTTTACATTTTCGTCTGACAAATGTTTCAAAAGAATTGTCCCTAAAATTTTAAATATTATTAAGAGAAGCGGATTTAGGCCTTCCCAAAATAAAATTCATTATCGTGAAAAACAGTGTGAAATTACGGGTATAAATGTTAGTCTAAACAATATGGAAATGACTCCCGCAATGAAGGAAAAAGCGAAAACCAATCCTCATTTGCGAGTGTATGAAAAGCGAATTAAACAAAACTCAAGATAATGCGGCTTCCATTTGTTTCTAAATTCGAAAGCTACAATTCTTGCTCATTAAAAATTTACCGACACTGAAGTGTTGGCATCTAATTTTTTAACCGCAGCCAGCCAAACTTTCAAAAACATGCGGCCATTTTTTGATTATATGAGCGAAGTGTTGTCGACGGATATCAATGGAATTGAAATTGAATAATATGAAATAAGAAAAAGGAGAAACAACCAGTGCTTCCCCTTTTTTAATTTTTAATTTTGATTTTTTAATTATGCATTGAGCGCTTGCAAAATATCCGCACTCGTATCGTCAATATGTTCCAACCCTACCGAGATGCGGATCAAGCCTGGCGTAATGCCCACTGCTAACCGTTCTGCTTCGCTCAGCTTGGCATGCGTGGTACTCGCTGGGTGGCTGGCAATGCTGCGGGTATCGCCCAAATTGGCCGTTAAGCTTAGCATTTTTAGGTTGTTCAAAAAGCTACGACCTGCTTCCAATCCGCCCTTTAATTCAAAACAAACAATGCCGCCGCCGTTGTGCATTTGCTTAACTGCAATGGCATGTTGCGGATGACTTTTTAAGAATGGATACTTGACCCAATTGATTTTCTCGTGCCCTTCCAATTTTTCGGCCAAGGCCAATGCATTTTTGGCGTGGCGTTCCATGCGTACATCCAAGGTTTCCAAGCTCTTGCTGAGTACCCATGCATTAAAGGGGCTCATACTTGGGCCCGTGCTGCGGCAAAACAAGTAGATGTCATGGATCAATTCCTTTTTTCCAACAATTACGCCGCCTAACACACGCCCTTGTCCATCCAGCCATTTGGTAGCAGAATGTACCACGATATCCGCACCGTATTCAATGGGGCGTTGCGCTATCGGTGTGGCAAAACAATTATCTACATTTAAAAGGATATTATTTTTTTTTGTCAATTGGCCCACCCATTCCAGATCTACCAAATCCAATCCTGGATTAGTGGGCGTTTCTAGATAGAGCATCTTGGTGTTGGGCCGGATAGCAGCTTCCCAACTAGCGGTATCTTTTATGTCCACATAACTCACTTCAATACCCCATTTTGGCAAAAATTTGGTGATGACCGTATGTGTACTTCCAAAAATAGAACTGCAGGATAACAGGTGGTCGCCGGCCTTTAAAAACGTCATGAACGATGCGAAAATCGCACTCATGCCACTAGCGGTTGCAAAGCCAGCTTCAGCACCTTCCAAAGCGGCCATTTTGCCGGCAAATTCATTCACGTTCGGGTTGCTGAAACGACTGTAAATATTATCGTCCGTTTCATCGGCAAAAGCTGCCCGCATGTCTTCGGCATTGTCAAAAAAGAAACTGCTGGTAAGGAACATCGGTGTACTATGTTCCATTTCGTCCGAGTGCGGGTTACGCAATCGGATAGCGTCGGTTTGTGGATGCATTGCTATTTTTCTGTTGGGTGGCAAATGTAAAACCGAATGGGTTACTAGTTACGGAATAAAAATCGTTATCTGCCTACCACATTATGGCCGAAACCCACGGTCAAACCGCAGTGATACTACTTTCACCAGTCTTATTTCGGAAAACAAGCTTCTAAAAAAACCACCATTTCCATTCTTGTTTTCAACTTACTTTGCGGCTCTATTTACAACATGAGTTATCAACCGCAATATTATACCCAAGCTGGCCCATTTGTACTGGAAAGCGGCGTGGTGCTTCAAAACCTCCGTATCGCTTATTACACGTACGGTCAGTTGAATGAGCAAAGGGACAATGCCATCTGGATTTGCCATGCCCTTACCGCCAACAGCGATGTAGCGCACTGGTGGCCGGGTATGGTTGGCAAAGGTTTGCCCTTTGACCCATCTACACATTTTATTGTGTGTGCAAATATTTTGGGCTCTTGTTATGGAACGGATGCCGAAGGTTTGTTTCCTGAAAATGCGCCGCCTGCTTTTGTGACCATCCGAGATATGGTGCAGGTAAATATCATCTTGCGCAAACACCTAGCCATCGAACAAATAGCCCTGTTAGTTGGCGGTAGCATGGGTGGTTATCAAACCCTCGAATGGAGCTTGGCCGAACCAACCGTTATCCAACAGCAATTTCTTTTGGTAACTGGTGCTGCAGAAAGCGCTTGGGGGATAGCCATCCACACAGCACAGCGTTTAGCCATTGAAGCAGATGCTACATGGCTTACAACCAATGCTGGTGGTGGCGCCAAAGGATTAAAAGCTGCACGGGCTTTTGGCATGATTACTTATAGAAGTTATAAACAATATGTATTTTCTCAAACGGATGATGTAGAAAAAATAGACAACCTCAAGGCCTCCTCTTACATCAATCACCAAGGCGATAAATTGGTGGGCCGCTTCAATGCCAAAAGTTATTGGTCGCTCACCAAAAGCATGGATAGCCACAACATTAGCCGGGGCCGAGGTGGCAACATTGGCGAAGTGCTGGAGCAGATGCAACAACGGACACTGATTATTGGCATCAACAGCGATTTTTTGTGCCCCACACAGGAGCAGCAAGTGCTCGCCTCCTATTTGCCCAACAGCCAACTGCATATCATCGATTCACTTTATGGGCACGACGGTTTCTTGACCGAAGTGAAAAAAGTAGGCGATATCTTGACAAGCTGGAT
>Ga0247739_10000622_pt1 | contig 12506 bp, 8 predicted proteins | sample UWRJL058202B2_FD_180943 | JGI IMG/M metagenome (GOLD analysis project Ga0247739, IMG submission 180943) | Plant litter microbial communities from Arlington Agricultural Research Station in Wisconsin, United States - UWRJ-L058-202B-2 | ecosystem: Environmental > Terrestrial > Plant litter >...
CGCGCATTATGAACTGCCGGTCGTAAAAACGGATGCAGTACTTGAGCAGCAACTCAATGTTGAATGCGATCAGTCCTTTGCTATGCTTGTCTATATTCTGATCGAGTTCATACCCGATTTTTGAGAAGCAATCAATTACAATATTTTTCTCTTTATCCGACAGGTGAAGCGCTTCATGTACATCATACGAAAAGAAAGAGTAATCCTGAATGTGTTTGCCCAGCGGAGTGCCGTTTATCAGGTCGGGATGAAAGAGCAATACCCAGCCTTTTTGGGCAAATAGTTCAAGGCCGGGCTCGACACCTACCACCTGTCCGGGCGCTACAAAAACCAGACTTCCTTCCTGGTAGTCATAGTGACTTCTTCCATAGCGCAACTGGCCATTGTTCAGTTCTTTCAGACCCACCGCATATAAACCAAAGTTGAATGACCTGGCTGGCATTGGTTGCGCTTTTGAGACGTCAATCACTGCAACCAGAGGATGTTTGGTCGTTACGCCCCGCATGGTATTGTATTGCGCGATGCTGCTAATTTTTATAATCTCTTCCATACCTTATTCTTTTATCACTACAAACTTACAGGTTCTGTTAAGCCTTTCTCATACCTGCCTTCCCAATCAGTAATATTGGTAGTAAAACCCGTAATCTGTATACAAAACGGCTCGCCCTTTATCCACAATTTTGCAGCAGAAAAACATACAAACATACGAAAAATGAAAACTCGACAATTAGGAACCTCAGGATTAGAAGTGTCCGAACTTGGCTTCGGCTGCATGGGGCTAAGTCACGGTTACGCTAACCAGCCCGACCGGAATGAAGCCATCCGTGTGTTACGCGACGCCGTGGAACAGGGTATCACCTTCTTTGATACTGCGGAAGTTTATGGCCCTTACACCAACGAGGACATCGTGGGAGAGGCCCTGGAGCCGTTCAGGGGCAAGGTGGTGATCGCCACTAAATTTGGATTTAAAAATGGATCGAATGCTGAACTCGACAGTCGCCCGGGGACAATCCGCAAGGTAGTCGACGCATCACTCAAGCGTCTGCGCATCGATACGATCGATCTGCTCTACCAGCACCGTGTGGATCCGACTGTTCCCATTGCGGATGTGGCTGGCACCGTGAAGGATCTTATTGCCTCGGGTAAGGTGAAGCGCTTCGGGCTATCAGAGGCTGATGTCGTAAACATTCGTAAAGCCCACGCCGAGCAACCTGTGACGGCGCTGCAGAGCGAGTACTCACTTTGGTGGCGCGAACCGGAAGAAAAAGTCTTTTCTGTGCTTGAAGAATTGGGAATTGGCTTCGTTCCGTTTAGCCCACTCGGCAGAGGCTTTCTAACCGGCAAAATAAAAACCGATACGCAATTTGAAAAAGCGGATGGCCGGAGTTACTTTCCACGTTTTCAGAAAGAGAATATGGAAGCCAATCAAGCCTTTGTGGATATTCTCGACCGCGTTGCAATGGAGAAGGGAGCCTCCACTGCACAGGTAGCGCTGGCCTGGATCCTGGCACAGAAGCCATGGATCGTTCCAATCCCAGGTACCACGAAATCGGAACGCCTGAAGGAAAATATCGGCGCGGCGGCTGTGGAACTTTCTCCTACGGAGCTAAGCACGATCACCCAGGGCGCTGAAAACATCGAAGCCAAAGGTGGCCGGTATCCGGAAAATCTGGACAAGGCGATAGACCGGAAAGCTTAGGCGATTATGCGATTGACATGATGATGATTTCCATTGAAACCGGTAGCTGGCTCTATTCATAAAGCCGGCTACCTTAATTACAAATAAGCCACATCAATATAAAGAGGTATAAAATGAACAACATAACATTAAATAACGGAATAGAAATGCCTCTGCTTGGTTTTGGCACCTACTTGCTTCGGGACGGTTTTGAATGTGAGCAATCTGTGCTACATGCTTTAAATGTTGGTTACAGACTGATCGACACAGCTGCGGCATACTCTAATGAGGAATCGGTGGGCAGAGCGATTAAGAAAAGTAATGTCAAACGGGAAGAAGTCTTTGTGACCACAAAATTTTTACCAGCAGATTCAGGGTATGAAAAAGCAAAGCGCGCCTGTGAAGCATCGCTAAAAAACTTGGGTCTTGACTATATAGATCTGTACTTGATCCATCTCCCGCAGGGAGACTTCAATTCCTCCTGGAAAGCCATGGAAGAATTGTATAAAGAAGGTAAAATAAGGGCGATAGGTGTAAGTAATTTCAATATGAATCAGATTCAGGATTTACTTAAACATCATGATGTGATACCAGCAGTCAATCAAGTTGAGACACATCCATTTTCCCAAAAAACGGAAATGCAGAAAGCTTTGAAATCTCAAGGCATCCAGTTGGAGTCATGGGCTCCTTTTGCTCAGGGTAAAAACGATCTTTTTAATAATGAACTTTTAAAATCGCTGTCAGGCAAATATCATAAAAGTGTTGCTCAGGTGGTTCTAAGATGGTTAATTCAAAAAGAAGTCGTGGTTATTCCGAAATCAACAAATATGAAAAGGATAATTGAAAATTTCGATGTATTTGACTTTGAGTTGTCCTCCGATGATATGACAACGATTAAATCTCTGGATCAAGGCCGTGGACTAATTTATCATGTTTAAAAAAACGTTTGAAAACGCAATGGATATTTATTAACCGGTAAGATACTTCCTGTTAGTTAAAGGGAATGAAGGTTTATAGCAGAAGGTCATTTTTTTATTAATCAGTACTTATAAACAATGCTAAGAATTTAATCTTTTCTTTTTAGCTGCAAAAAGTAATCCTTGGTTCTTTGTTGCTGGTATTTCAGTAAATTGCAGCTTCCTATAAAACGGGCCAGTTGATGAGTAATTAAGCAATAGGTACATTAAGCCGATAATTTTACAAGTTGTTTCGCTGGGAGCTAACTTTTCTTCAGCATGGTAAATGAATTAGGAATCGATGTTTTAAACGGTAAAACTTTCCAAACAACCATGAAGTGGTTTGCATTTGGGCTAAGTACTATATTCCTCTTCATGATATGTACTACAATTGCTAGCGGCCAGTCAAACATAAGCGGGTATAGCGATGTGGCCAAACAGCGCTAGTTAGTCCGGATTACGGCACATTACATTCACACAATCAGTCAGGACCAGATCGTTATGGATAGCACCCTACGAATTCCGTTTAAATTGTATGGATTGAGCCCTTTCCTGGAATAACGAGGGATACAGGACGTCAATTTCCTCCGGTTACAATTTTTGAGAAAATGTACTTTGCAATTTCACTTGGACAGGCTTACGAACAGAAAAAGAAATTTGATCTCGCAAAAAGTAATTACAGAACCTTTTTGAACCTTGCAGAGAATCTTTCGATCGAATATGTTCATTCCGAATTCCCTCAGGCATTCAGCCAAATTTCGCCGCTTTACCGAGTCATCGGAGACACGGGCTCCAAATTCAGGCTTCAGCAATCTGTCAGAATGCAGTATTGTAGTCGTAAATCCTTTTTTATCATTCATAAATTTATGATCGATTTATTATTTAGTGTTTAATGGTTTGTTGTAAGTTTAACTCAAATGCTTACAGCAGGCTTTCGCAAGATATAAATGTACATGGGTTTTCTGATTTTGAAATCCAGCTCCTGAAATCCCAGATGCGGATCAGTGGACTAAAACTAAGGTTATACCAATTGTTGATGCTACTTGCTGAAACATGGAATATACACCTGATGCGGCTCCTGCCAGATATGAAAAAAACGTGAGTAATGAAGTCGCAAGCATAACAAAACACCATAACGGTCAACCGGATTCTCTGCCCTGTACAACTTTGGGCTGTATTCTATGGAATTCTTTTGAGACAAATATCTTTCTGAATATGGTTGTTTGGTGACCTGATTTCTAAGGACCGGTCCTGCCAATGATCATCTTACTTCTCATACGGGTGAATACTAATTTATATTCATCATTTTGTATTACTAAAATAACGTCGGTGATACGTGGATAATCTTCTTGGGCTAAATTATGTAGCTGGATTACAAGTGTAAGTTTTTATTGGAATGCTATTCGACAGCATTAACAATCCTTTCAGATGATGGATATTACTAACATTAAACGGTACTACTTCCTGCATCACAATTAATAGCTTTAGGCGGCTAAACAACCTGACTTACGGTTGCCCAATAACAGAACGGGAGAAATTCCTTCACTTGTAATTACTGTTTTTGAATCCCATTACTGACAATCTTCCTGTCAGGTATTTTAGAATTTGCTGTGCCCGGAATTCTTACGAACCAGTGGTAAATACCATTTTTGTGCAAATAATTAAAAAATATATTGGTTAAGTTCTGTTATTAATCATTTGTTAACCAATTTTTAATGGTCTTCCCATTCCTTTGACCCATATAGTCCGATAGGTTATTGAAGCGAATTTCATCAACAACTCTTCTTGTTGAGACGCTATTAATAACCCTAACGCTTATCAATTTTTCACCAGATCAAATCAGGAAATTATGTGACAGTTCAACTCATTTCTCAAAACACTTTGTATCGTTCGTTCAATCGAATCACTACTCACCAATTACTTTATATGGCAAATCAATTTTTACAAAAAGACAGAATGAAACCCTTTGTGAAAACCTTTCAGCATTTGATAATATTTTTTGCTGTTATTCTTTCCACACAGGCTTTTGCACAAAAACAGTCGGGCACTGATGAAACAGTAGTATCGGGGGCCATAGAAGACGAAAAAAAACAAGCTATTCCCGGCGCAAGTGTAGTGCTGAAAGGCTCAGCAAAGGGAACTACAACTGATTCTGACGGAAAATTTTCAATAAGTATTCCAGGATCAGGTTCCGTATTGGTCGTAAGTTTTCTAGGGTATAAGCGGCAGGAAGTTGAAGTTGGAAATAAAACTTCCTTTCAAATCCAGCTGGAACCCAGTACAGACGAGCTGAATGAAGTAGTAGTTGTAGGTTATGGCACGCAACGGAAACAGACATTGACAGGCGCAATTTCAAACATTGTTTCGGAGGCAATTAAAACCACCACGCATACCAGTCTGGCACAAAGTTTACAAGGGAAAATACCTGGTGTGCAAATCCGCCAAAACTCCGGTGAACCCGGATCGTTCAGCACCAGCATAAACATACGGGGATTTGGAGAGCCCTTGTACGTTGTAGACGGTGTAGCGCGTGACGGCGGTTATGAATTTCAAAAAATAAATCCGGATGATATCGAAAGTATATCGGTGTTAAAGGACGCTTCCGCAGCAATTTTTGGGATCAGGGCAGGGAACGGTGTGGTTATCGTTACAACAAAAAAAGGAGCAAAAGGCAAACCGAAATTTAGCTACAATGCGGTTTACGGTCGCCAAAGCCCTACCGATGTTCCCAGTATGACAAATGCTTTGCAATGGGCGGAAATGCGGAACGATGCAGCGAGGAACCTTGGCGAAAATCCGGTTTATACCAGCGAGGAAATAGAAAAATTCAGAACAGGAGCTCCGGGTTACGAAAGTACCGACTGGTATAAACAGGCGCTCAATAAATCGGCATCCCAAACCCAGCATTTTCTGTCGGCATCAGGTGGAGAAGGTGCAGCTACCTATTTCACAAGTTTCGGCTATCAGAACGAAAACGGACTTCTGAAAAGCAACGACATGGGTTATAAGAAATATACTTTCCGTACCAACGTCGGTATCGATCTCACCAAAAATCTAAAAGCCGATCTGATTTTGTCCGGGCTTTTTGACAAGAGATTGCAGCCGGGTGATAACTTTTTTAACATTTACAAAGGCACCCGCATTGCCCTGCCAACAGAAAGACCTTATGCAAATGATAACCCTAAATATCCGTCGTTACTGAGCGGAGGCTATAATCCGGTTGCTTTGGCGGATGCCAATCTGACTGGATATAATGAAGAAGTAAACAAATTCTTCCAGTCTACTTTCGCTCTTACGTACTCGGTTCCTTTCGTGCCCGGACTTAAAGTAAAAGGGTTGGTTGCTTATGACAGTAATAATTACCGTGGAAAGTCAGTTTCCAAAAGTTATAATTTATATACTTACGATGCGGCAGAGGATAAATACATAGCTCATCAACAAAGAAATCCATCACGGATCGGGAATAATTTTTCAGATAATAACCGTGTTACGTTTCAGGGGCAATTGTTTTACAACACCGTTATTGCCAAAAATCACAACCTCGGCGCAACTCTTGTATATGAGCAGCAGGAATCCAAAAACCGCTGGGCAGGTCTGGGCAGGGAATATGCTTTTTTTACCAATGATCAGATAGATCAGGCTGGCCTGAACAACCAGACTACCAGTGGATCCGAAAGTGAATATGCAAGCCAGTCTTATGTTGGCCGTTTAAATTACGATTTTAAAGAAAAATATTTGCTAGAAGTTGCAGCAAGATACGACGGATCATACCGCTATCATCCGGATCGCAGGTGGGGATTGTTTCCGGTAGTTTCTGCGGGATGGCGTGTATCTGAGGAAGAATTTTTAAAGAAAATACCACTTATTTCCAACCTTAAAATAAGAGGATCTTATGGTCTGGTGGGAGCCGATGCCGGTGCTCCGTTTCAATATGTACCCGGATTTTCACTGGCAGGCGGCGGCGGTTACGAAATCAACACTGGCAATTATACGACGGGTGCGGCTTCACCGGCAATTGTAAATGAAAAACTTACCTGGTTCAAATCCATTATTCAGGATGTGGGTATCGACGTGGGACTTTGGGATAACAAAATCGACCTGACTTTTGACATCTATCAAAGAGACCGTGAAGGATTGCTGGCAAGAAGAAATGTGTCGCTGCCCAACACTTTTGGCGGAACGCTTCCTGACGAAAACCTGAACAGCGACCGCGTAAGAGGAATAGAGTTTTCGGCGGGTTACGCCGGACAGATCCGCGATTTCAAGTACGGAATTTCAGGGAACTTTAATTTTGCCCGCACGATGAACCGCTATGTCGAAAGAGGAGATTTTCTGAGCAGTATGGACCGTTGGAGAGGCGGCGCTGCTAACCGTTGGAACGATGTAGTATGGGCGTATCAGCTGGAAGGGCAATTTCAAAGCAAGGATGAGGTAATTTACGCACCGATCCAGAACGGAGATTTGGGTAATACAAGAGAGCTTCCGGGCGATTTTAAATACAAAGATGTGGACGGAAATGGCGTAATTGACGGCAACGATGCCATGCCCTTATTCTTTGGCGGCGATCCGAAAATGTATTACGGCGTTACATTAAATGCTTCTTACAAAGGCTTTGATTTTACAGCACTGTTTCAGGGCTCGGGGAAATACAGTGTCAGGTTCCGGGAGATTTATGCAGAAGTTTTTGCTTTCAGAGGGAACACGCCTGAATATTTCTATGACAGATGGAAATTGTCCGACGATAATCAGTGGACACCAGGCACATGGCCTGCTTCACGCTTTAATTATAATGTCGGGGCGATGTATGCTGAGAGTTCAGCGTGGCGAAAAGATGCATCCTATCTGCGATTCAAAAGTGCGCAACTGGGCTACACTGTAAAACTAGGATTACTTACGAAAATCGGGATCGAGAGTGTGCGGATTTACGGAAATGCACATAACATTTTTACTTGGGCAGATCCGTTTGTAAAACCATTTGATCCGGAAAAAATAGAAGGATTGTTCGGTGCCGGGCTCACATATCCGGTAACAAGAAGTTACAATTTTGGTATAAACGTCACATTTTAAGCGTATTAAAAATGAAACTATTTAGATATATATTGTTGCTTCCACTGCTGTTTTCTCTGAGTTGCGGAGATGTGCTGGACAAGCAACCGCTGGACAAATTACAGGGTGAAAATCTCTTTTCAAATCCTGAGGGTGTGAAGCTGTACATGGCAAACCTTTATTATCAGCTGCCAATTGAAGATTTTACTTTTTTCAGACAGGGTTTTAACTGGAACACAGGCGACCCGAACAACGGTGGTTTTGCTCCTGCAATGGTTACTGATGAAGCAGTACATACGGAGTTCGGCGATTTTATTGGAAACGATGATTTCCAATGGTGGGACCAGGGTTATAAACTCATTCGGGATGCCAATATTCTTATTGATATTATACCCACACTTACCATTTCCAAAGACGAAACCAAAGCACTCATCGGCGAAAGTGCATTTATCCGGGCTTATGCTTATTTCGCTTTGGTCAAACGCTACGGAGGTGTTCCGATCATCACTTCCGTTCAAAAGTACGACGGCGATGTTGAAGCGCTGAAAGTGCCACGAAGCACAGAAAAAGAAACCTGGGATTTTGTCTTGAAAGAATGTGATATTGCCATTCAGAACCTCGCTGAATCCTGGCCGGGCGGAGAAAGACGTGCTACGAAATGGGTTGCTTATGCATTGAAATCAAGGGTGGCGTTACATGCTGCATCACTTGCAAAATATGGAGACAGAGCACCAATTTCCGGAACAGCAGTGGATCAAAAGCTGGTTGGATTGGACAAATCGGCAGCTGCTGAATATTATAAAGCCGCGATTGAAGCATCGGAAGCACTGATCAATTCTGGTAAGTTTTCATTGTACAAGCCAACGCCGGCATCTCCGCAAGAAGCATCGGAGAATTACAGAGAGCTGTTTCAGGACCCTAACATTGCACCAAACGAGGTGATTTTTATCAAAGGTTATGCAAGACCAGGCTCGGGTACGGGGCATAATTATGGAATCTGGTATCAGCCAAACCAAACTGCAAACGGATGGCCGCATCCTGGTCGTATGAACCCGACGCTTGATTTGATTGATGCGTATGAAAGTTATACGGATCCGGGGAAAAGTGCACCGATTGTCACAACAGAGACAGGTAATGATATCAACGATTACAATGGTTTCAATCCGGCAAAAACTTACAAACGCTATGATGATCCGGCAGGCATTTACAAAGATAAAGATGCAAGACTTTGGGCAACGGTTATTTTGCCGGGGACTGCATGGAAAGGACAAAAAATCATTATACAGGCCGGGTTTATAAAGCCGGATGGAAATCCACAGCTTTTCGGTGGAGAATCTCTCAGTGCAAATGGGAAAATTTACTATCCTTATGGAGCCGCTGACCGCACGCAATATTCAGGTTTTGATACTTGGGGCGGGAACAATACGCGTACCGGAGTGAGCTTTAAAAAATTCCTGAATGAAGGCGTCAATGTGGCTCCTGGCTGGAATCAGACCGTTTCAGATTGGGCAGATTTCCGGTTTGCCGAAATCCTTTTGATCTACGCAGAAGCGATTGTAGAAAGCGGGACCGGAGTAGCGGAAAAGGGTGCAGCAGCTTTAAACCAGGTTCGCAGGCGTGCGGGACATACCAAAGATATTCCGCTTACGATTGACAATGTCATTCGCGAAAGAAGAGTGGAGCTTGCCTTTGAAAACAAAAGATTCTGGGATCTGATCCGAAGACGTGAATACCATACGCTGTTCAACAATACGCTTCGTCATGCACTGATTCCTGTGCTGGATTTAAGAGTTACACCGGCCAAATACATCTTCATTCGCCAGGCTATCCAGCGTATGAATCCGTCCACTTTTGATTACAGGCAATATTACCGGTACGTGCCGGGAATAGGAGCAAATGGTTTGGTTCAAAATCCTCAGTATTAATATCATAGCAAAAATTTCTGATTATGAAACCTATCAAATTATATATATCAGCTGTACTGCTGACTTTCGCAGCAAGTGCTTGTTCAATAGACAATTATCCTGCACCCGATTCACAATTGTTCGGAACGTTTCTGGACGCTGAAACAAACGAGCCTATTGAGCAGGACATCATTCGTGGGAGTACAATTGAATTCATTGAACATGGATATGATTCCCAAACCAAGCAGACCATGATTCTTAAAAATGACGGGACGTACCGCAATAATCTTATTTTCTCAAATACCTATACTATTACACCTGTCAGAGGTAATTTTGTCCCGACAGAACCACAGGAAGTGACAGTAAAAGGGGAAACACAACTTGATTTTAAAGTACAGCCTTATATCCGGGTGAAAGATGTCAGGATTGAAAAAGTAGGAACAAAGGTGGTCGCAACCTTCAAAATTCAGCCAACGGTGATTAACAATGTAAAGAAAATCGGACTGTATGCGCATCCGGAGCCAGCCGTAGGGGAACCCATCCGGACTGTATTGGCAGACCAGGAAATAAACGCTGTTGCAGATCCAAATAAGGTATATACGCTTGAAATTGACGTTCCCTCAAACAGCAGCAACCTCAAAACGGGAAGTCAGTATTTCTTCCGGGTCGGAGCACTTATTGATGCGCCTGAATCTAAATTCAATTATGCAAAAGCTATAAGACTTACGTTGTAAAATGATCGGGTCTTCCGTTCCAGGCTAATCCGGACGGAAGATCCAACCTTTTTAAATCTGGACTAAACAAATTATTAATTGATGAACATGCTTAAATTCCTATGTGTCTTTTTCCTGTTTTATATAAGCTGCGCGGCTAACGAAGAGAAGAATATTAACGTGCCAAAACCCATTGAAGAAGTGGTTTATGACCAAACCGGGGTACTTTTTCCGAGCTACAAAGGACTGGTAATGGCCGGTTATCAGGGATGGTTTACTGCCGAAGGAGACGGTGCCGGCCGTGGATTCCACCATTATCAAAAGAATGGAAAATTTGAACCGGGATTTGCGTCGATCGATTTCTGGCCTGATGTTTCTGAATATTCCAAAACATACCCGACTTCCTTCAAATATGCAAACGGCGAAACGGCAAAGGTATATAGCCCTTACGACGAAGAAAGCGTTGACTTGCATTTCAAATGGATGCAGGAACATGGCATCGACGGCGTGTACATGCAGCGTTTTGTGAGTGAGGTAAAAGGTGAAAGTGGTAAAAATCATTTTAATAAAGTGCTGGCTAATGCACTGAAAGCGTCTAAAAAGTATAACCGGGCCATCAGCGTGATGTATGATCTGAGTGGCTCGACTTCTTCGGATATGGATTTTATCATCAGAGATTGGGAAGAACTGCAACGCCTGTTTAAACTTTACGATAATAAGGAAAATCCTACCTATCTGCGGCACAATGGCCGCCCGTTGCTTGCCATCTGGGGTGTGGGTTTTAACGATGGCAGGAAATACACCATTTCCGATATTCAGAAACTGGTTGAAAATATCAAAGGTCCGACAAAAAAGGCATCCATTTTATTAGGAGTTCCATACTATTGGCGCACACTTACAAGTGATACCGAAAATTCCCCTGCGCTTCATTCGCTGATCAAAACGGCAGATGTGATCATGCCATGGGCTGTTGGGCGGTACAATGGTTCCAATTATACAGCAGTTGCCGGCGTTACGTTGCCGGGAGATATTGCCTGGTGTAAAACCAACAATATTGATTACGCGCCATTGGTGTTTCCGGGCTTTAGCTGGGGAAATTTGAAGAATGACAAAACGCTTTACAATCAGATCCCGAGAGGGAAGGGTGATTTCCTATGGCAGCAAATTGCAGGCGCCAGATTATCCGGAGCCGAAGCCTTGTATGTGGCCATGTTCGACGAAGTGGATGAAGGAACAGCTATTTTTAAAACAAAAAAAGAAGGAGGCACACCATTAAATGCAGACGGTAAATTTGTCGGGATTGAACCAGACCTGGACCCGGATTATTATTTGTGGCTTACAGGTCAGGGTGCGAAATGGTTTCACGGGTCAGGCGCATACAGTGCAAAAAAGCCTGAACGGGTTAAATAGCATCCTTTCCGGTGTCTGTAAGCATTTTGATTCGTGCCAAACTTCCTTTCCCTTTCAGGAATGTAAAACTTCCGGCATGTCCATTTGAAAATCTTCACCATAAATCTTGCTGTATTCTCTGGCAAAATTCTCATACGTAGTTTTTGCCAGAGAATGTTTGCCAAGATGTGCGAGTGCCTTGCATTTGATAATCATCGCCTCCTCATTTACAGGATCAAAATAGAACACATAGTTTGCAAGCTGGATCAAAAATTCAGGATCTTCTGAAATCTTCATGGTGGCTGCAAAACCCAAATAACTATCTACAATTTCATTTGAGATTTCAGATTTAAACGAATCCAGCCATTCATATTCTATATTGGAAAGGAAATTGCCTCTTTTGGTAATTTCCTCTAACTGCATAATGCTTTCTTTATTCCACGCTTTTTTATTTCTTATTAAAGAAAGGTAGCGGGCATAGTCCACATGAATCTGATCATAGTCGATCTTGATCTTCCAATAGCCGGTTTCCTTGGAAACCTGGCAATGCTTCATTTTATCAAGGATTCCCTTCAATTTGGCAATATTAACTGCCCGATTATTGCGCGCACTTTCAGACGATTTATCAAACCAAAGCAGTTCCGTCAATTTCTCCGAACTGATTCCTTCCCAGCGTATAGAATAAAGTAAAATTACCAGAAACAACTCCTTAACCAGCGGGCTGAGCTGTTTTGTGATTTCAGCGCCTTCTTCATCGAATAATTGCAGGTTCCCAAACAAAAATATACTGCTGTGAAGCGTATGCGTGGCCATTTTGTCT
>Ga0247739_10000623_pt1 | contig 12484 bp, 13 predicted proteins | sample UWRJL058202B2_FD_180943 | JGI IMG/M metagenome (GOLD analysis project Ga0247739, IMG submission 180943) | Plant litter microbial communities from Arlington Agricultural Research Station in Wisconsin, United States - UWRJ-L058-202B-2 | ecosystem: Environmental > Terrestrial > Plant litter >...
ATATCTTACTACAGCCGTATTTCCTTGTACAATAGCATTTACATTAGCGATAGAAGTATCTGTATAAGTAGATCTGTTTCCGCTGGCACCAGCAATCGCTTCCTCACGGGTCTGGATTTTTCCACCCGAATGCCCGTATGTGGAAACCTTTGCAAAGAGATCTTCCAAAGTCAAACTGTCCTTGGTTCCAAAAACCGTATGGCTTAAAAGGTAGGTGCGTTCTATGACAGCCTTTTCGTCCTTGCTTTGAGCATTTGTAATTTTGGCTGCGCCGAAAAACAATGCGGTGAGCAAAATATATATGGAAAATCTTTTCATAATCAATTATTTCTAGCAGCGTTATTCCTGCATTCTTCTACAATGGCATCCACTTTTTCTTTGGTCAAATGTTCCCGATATGTTTTACCCATTTGCATCATGGGCGCATACCCGCAAGCACCAAGGCATTCCACGGTTTTAAGCGTAAACAATCCATCGGCCGTGGTGCCGCCCACTTTTATATCCAGTTTTTGTTTGATGTAGTCGATGATATTATCGCTGCCCATTACCATGCAAGGGCCTGTTTGACAAACTTCAAATACATATTTACCAACCGGTGTAAGATTATACATACTGTAAAAGGTGGCCACCTCGTACACTTCGATAGGATCAAGTTGCAGCAGGCTAGCTACATAATCCATGGAATCCGAACTGAGCCAACCGCCAAATTCATCCTGTGCCATGTGTAACAACGGAATAAGGGCACTTTTTTGTTTGCCATCGGGATAGCGGGCAATGATTTCCGCCACTTTAACTAGCTTTTGTTGTGAGAATTGAACGGCCATTATTTTGATTTTCTTTTATTCAATATTTTTTCTAACATTTCCGCATCTCCAAGATCCTTGGTACGTCCTGTCGCTTTCTTATTTCGAATTAGTTCATTGATGTGGATGCACCTAATCATTAACCCGTCATCCTCATACACTTTACTAGACCTATAAACCTCCTCAAACGACACCCCATTTATGGTTGTCAAAATATCAATACGAAAAGGCGGTCTTCCAATCATCACGACGCTGTCTTTGCTAAGAAAATCGTCCATTGAAAAACCAATGCTTGATCCTACAAATTCTTTTATTGATAATAATATTTTGTTTGCATTATCCTCAGATATTTCGACAAAAAAATCAATGTCCGCAGTAGTTCTATTGTAACCTTCAAAAATCACCGCCCAACCGCCTACGAGGACATACTTGACTTCATATTTATTAAGAAGTACTATAAAATCAACAAAATTTTCATTCAAAATCATCTCGATCTTCTTTGAGTTTCCTCACCCGGACATTCCTTTGCATTATCGAAGCATATTCATCTTTCCAAATCGTTCTTCTCATTCCTTCCGCAATCGAAGCACTTTTTTTCCAACCTTGCAAAGCATAGTAGGTCACATCTTCATCTTCTGCTTCTGCAAAAGACATTTTCCTCACAACCATTGCCATCTCTCTAATTTTAACTGGGGTGTTTGTTTCCATTGTTATTTTTTTATGCGTCCAACTCCCCCGCTATCAAATTCAGGCTACTCATGGTTACAATGGCATCACTAATCATGGCGCCTTGCGTAAGTTCTGGATAGGCTTGGTAGTAAATAAAACAAGGCCTGCGGAAATGCAAACGATATGGTGTACGTCCCCCATCACTAATCAAATAAAATCCAAGTTCTCCATTTCCACCTTCCACGGCTTGGTATATTTCCCCTGCGGGGATGTCTGTTTCGCCCATTACTATTTTGAAGTGGTAAATGAGTGCTTCCATTTTGGTGTACACATCAGCCTTCATTGGCAAGTAGTAATCTGGTACGTCTGCATGATAGATGTCTGCATCCGTTCCTTTGAATTCCTGTACTTTTTTATAGGCTTGTTCGATGATACTCAAGCTCTGCCACATTTCTTGGTTACGTACCAACCAGCGGTCGTAGTTATCACCGGTAGAACCAATCGGAATAGTAAAATCAAAATCCTCGTAACTGCTGTAAGGATCGCTGATGCGCACATCATAATCCACGCCAGCCGCACGTAAATTCGGACCGGTAAAACCGTAATTCAAGGCCCTTTCGGCGGTGATGGCTCCAGTACCAACGCAACGATCCATAAAAATGCGGTTGCGTTCGAACAAATTTTCGAATTCCTTCAAAACCTTTGGATATTCTCTCAGGAACTTTTCCAATTTTTCAAATGCTGTATTGGTAAAGTTGCGTTCAAAACCGCCGATACGACCCATGTTGGTCGTTAATCGGCTACCGCAAACTTCTTCGTAGATTTCATAAATCAACTCCCGGTATTGCATCACATATAGGAAACCTGTGTATGCGCCGGTATCCACACCCACGATAGAATTACAAATTAAATGGTCGGATATACGTGCCAATTCCATGATGATAACACGGAGATAATCAACCCGTTTAGGCGTCTTTACCCCTAACAGCTTTTCGCATGTGAGGTGCCAACCCATATTATTGATAGGGCTGCTGCAATAGTTAAGGCGATCCGTAAGGGTTGTAATCTGGTAAAGCGGACGACGTTCGGCCAACTTTTCGAAAGCACGGTGGATATACCCAACCGTACTAACAGCGCTCACAATCGTTTCACCATCCAGTTCAATAATATTTTGGAACACCCCATGCGTAGCCGGGTGCGTTGGCCCCAGGTTCATCGTGGTGGTCTGCTTTTGTATACTACCATCGGGCAGACGTACGTGGTGGGGTTCTGTTGTTATGATTTCGCTCATTTATAATTTATTACAGGTAAACCTTTCAACTAATTAGATTAACCATTCAATATTTTGTTCATTGCTTTTTGACTTTCCTTTTCATCAAATAAGGATTCGACATCAATATAAAGTCCTTTCAACACCACACATTCAACAGCTTCGTCAATATCGTGCCTTCTTTTTAACATGTAAGCCTGCCCAATCAACAGATACTGCTCCACTATTCTTTTGTCTGCATCTACAATCCAATACTCCTTTACACCATTTAGAGCATACTCAAGAAATTTCAATTTTCGATCTATGTTTTCTGTAGACGGACTCAAAAACTCGGCGATGAACTCTGGCACCGGAAATAATTTGGTATCGTTCGATATGCTTTCGGCTTTTTCTTTTGAGAAAAACAGCAAATCGGGCATGAAATCACTTCGCTTCATTCTCACCAAAGCCTGCTCTTTCATCACCAATCCCAAATCATTTTTTACTACAAAACATTTTATCTGCTCCGTCAAATTGCTCAAAGAAGTAATATGGATTGCTCTAGCAGGTGAATGAATCACTATTTCGCCATCAATAAATTCAGCTCGTTTGTCCTCATCTAACCAATCGTAAAAAGCCAGCCTTTTTTGGTTCTCCCTTTTTAAATAATCGTTCAACTCTTCTACGTAATCAGGTAAAAGAGGCGAATGTAAAAGGGGTTCCAAAATGCTGCTTTCCATAATAAAAACTTTTAATTATAACTCCCCCCTCTACCAAACATCTCATCATCTTTATCCACACGGGTTTGGTCTTCCAATGGAAATTCCTTCCGCATCGGAAAATAATCCATTTCATCCACATTTAAGATGCGCCTAAGATTGGGATGACCAACGAAATTGATTCCAAAGAAATCGTATGTTTCCCGCTCCATAAAGTTAGCTGCTTCGTACAGTTTGGTGGCAGTATAAACATCAGGGCTTTCTACAGGTACAAAAACCTTGAAACGCAACCTGATTTTCTCGGCCATGTTGTGCAAGTGGTAAACCACTGCCAGTTCTTCCCCAGCTCTTTGCGGATAATGTACGGCGCAAATGGCAGTAAGGAAACGAAATTTGAGTTCTTCGTCATCCCACAAGAACTGCATGATTTTCAAGTTCAATTCGGCAGTAGCAGTAAAAGTAAGCAAGCCGTGTTGGGCTTCCCAGTCGGTTAGTTGCTCGCCAAACTTCTCCGTCAGTTTTTGTTGTATCAGTTCGTTGGTTAGTGCCATTTCTAAAATAAGTGCTATTAAAAAATGAAGCCTTTTGTCAAGGCTTTATTATTGTTTATTGGATGCCATATTCTGACAGCAATGCTTTGTATTTATCACCTCCACGGCGGCGTACACTTTCATTTGCCACCATGTCTTGTATACGCATAAAACCATCCAATATAGCCTCAGGCCGTGGCGGGCAACCTGGCACGTACACATCTACCGGAATAACTTGGTCGATGCCTTGCAATACAGAATACGTATCAAAAATGCCTCCGCTACATGCACAGGCACCTACGCTCAATACCCAACGAGGTTCAGCCATTTGTAAATAAACCTGACGTAAAACTGGACCCATTTTTTTTGAAATCGTCCCCATTACCATCAATAAATCGCACTGGCGTGGACTAAAACCTACACGTTCTGCTCCAAAGCGGGCCAAATCATAATGGCTGCCCATAGTAGCCATAAACTCTATACCACAGCAGCTGGTAGCAAAAGGCAAAGGCCAAAGCGAATTTTTACGGGCCAAACCAACCACGTCGCTCAACTTGGTTACGAAAAATCCTTCTCCACTAATGCCTTCCGGCATTTCTATCTCTTTGGGTTTGTTATTGAACCGGACTGGCCGGCCAGTATATATATCAGACATATTTAGCTTTTTGATTTGGGTAATACATAATAACAATGTGAAAAAAAGATAGTTGCAAAACCATTGCACCATATTCTTAAACTTACATTAATCTTCCCAATCCAAGGCTCCTTTTTTGATGATGTATGTAAAGCCTACCAAAAAGAAGGCAATAAACATTAGTACAGCAAAAAATCCTTCCCACTTTAATGCACGGAAATTGACGGCATAAGGATAAAAAAAGATAACCTCTACATCAAACAAAACAAAAAGGATAGCTACCAAAAAATATTTTACTGCCAAAGGTTGACGAGCATTGCCGACTTGCTCAATGCCGCTTTCAAAGTTTTCTAGTTTGTCGGCCGTGTTTCTTTTGGGGCCTAGAAAGTGGGAAACACCGATAATAGTGGCCACCATACCTAAAGCGAACAGCAATTGTATACCGATGGGTAAATATTGCGAAGGTGAACCGGGAACATCCAATAGTATTTGAAACATGCTGCTATAAGTGTTTGAATCAAGCAAAAATAAGCCCATGGCTCCAAATTCCATTTTTCGTAAACAGTTTTTCCCAAAATAAAAAAATCCCCTTTTGGATTGGCTACCAAAAGGGGATGCTATAATTAGATATTGTACGTCTGGTTATCGTTGCACATCTGGCGATTTACCGCCATTGCCACCAGTTTTTGGCGCAGGAGTTCTCGTTGGAGTTGTTCCGCCAGTTCTTGGCTGCAATTGTTTTTCCAAGATTGGCTTAACACTTAAAGCATAAGCATTGGCAGGATCCAAGGACAATATTGCGTTTACTGCATCAAGCGCCTTTTGGTATTCTTTTATTTTTGCAAAGTATGGAATAGTATAGTAATAATTACGAATAATGGTCGCCTTGTTTTTTACTGTATCCTTCATTAAAAATGAAGTGTACGAGTCGTAAGCAGCAACAGCCGAGCCTCTAGTTGTATCGAAATCGTAAGCCTTTCCTGCAGTAGCCCTAAAAGCATAAGGTTGCGGTTGGTCAGGATATTTAGTCGCATAAGCCACGTAGATAGAATCTGCAGTTTTATAGGCAGCTGCCCTTAAAACGCTGTCTTTTTGTGTGGCCATATATTTTGTAACCGCATCACCCCAATAGTAATAATCTGTAGCTGTAAGGCTAGGTTTAAATGTGGATGCCACTGTAAACCATTTTGCCTGACCAGCGAGATTACCTGCCTTCTGGTAAGTATTCGCTATGATATTGGCCAAGTCAACTTTTTTAGATGATGTTGTATCCAATGCAAAAGCCTTGTACATGTTTTCTTCTACAGCGGCATCGTTGCCTGGGAATTTTGCTAAAATAGAAGCATAGTTAGCATAGTCAGTAGCACTTATTTTAACTGGAACTTCTTTTGAAATATACTTGCCGAAGTAATCCCTTGCCTGTATAGAGTCACCAGTCCTGTCATAAATCAAAGCGAACAATTTATACACTTTCGGAAACTTGTCGCCACCACAATTGGTTTCCATTTCTTTTCCTTTTGCCAAAGCCTGATCCCGTTGACCAGCACGCAACAAATAATCCGCATAGAAGAAGTCTGTTTCACAATCCTTATCAGCAACAGCAATATACTTTTCGATGTATTCCTTTGCTTTATTCACATCCCTTTCAGCATAATAATCATATAGTGACAACCAAGCTGGACCATAATTAGGATCCAATTGGGTAGCTTCTTCTAGCAACGGCAAGAAAAGCTCCTTGTTATTTTGACTTTGGAAAATTTTGGCTATGCGATATTTAGCTGCGGCGTACTTAGGATCACGTGTAAGCGCTTCTTCGTAAGCCCTTTTTGCTTCGCCGCCATACTCACCGCCACGTTTTAATTGACTAATACCCGTCAATAAATAAATTTCTGGGTCTTTGAGGTCCAACTTTGCTGCGGTTGTCAATTTTTCGATACCGAAGTTAGGATCACCTGTTTTGCTATCACCGTCTGCTTCTGCACGACCGACAGCGGTCAATATCTTTACGTCACCACCTTTTTTATTATTGGTAGCGGCTAAAGCGGCATCAAAATGTGCTTTTGCATCTGTGGCTTTGCCTTCTAATAATTCTACATGGCCCATCCCCACTACTATCAAAGGATTTTGGTTGGTTGCTGTCATCGCCTTAGAGTAAATAGCTCGAGCTGTAGGCAAGTCGGATTGATCAATTGCTACCTGACCATACCAATAATTTGCATCCACATCAGCAGGATTGGACGCTACCAATTTTCCTAAAATGTCATTGGCTGTTTTATACTTGGTGTAATAGATAGCTTTTATACCATCTGCCACCGATTGAGCGGAAGCAACCAGTACCGCTACACTACTTAACATTACAAATACGATTCTTTTCATCTTGTTTTAGTTACGTTGTTTTTAGAGGAACTAACATTATTAATACGTTTAACTGGGTGGGAAGGTAGAAAATGTGTGGAATATTTGCAGCATCTTAACGAAAGAAGGCATTTTGTTGATAAGTGTCAATTTAGCAAAAACAATGCTACACTGAAATTATTTTTGCTCTTCTAAACTCATGTTGCGTACATCGTAATTAAATTTAGCTGGCAAAAGATATGCCCTTTTGAAAATGAGCTGCCCTTTTTGCAAATTGTTTAGAAAATTTGTAAAACCGCCACCAAGGGCTTGTCCATCCTCTTTCAGTATATAATAAAGTGGACGATAGAATGGATAACGAGCAGTGGCAATATTGGCTAAATATGGCAAAACGTAGGCACCCGTGTCACAAGTGGTACATAACATAGATGCAACCGTTACCTTATCAGAAAAACTCAGTTGTTGGGAATCTTCCTTTTTGCCAAGCCAACTTACACCCACCAGCCCTATTGCATTTGGGTCATTGGCCACATAATCAATTACCCCTTCACTGTTTTTGGCTGCTTCCACATTTCTCCCTAATGAATCACCCCTCAATATAGAATCAAGGGCATATCGAACCGTGCTTGTGGCGTTCAACCCATCTAACACGACTTTGAATTTATATTCGCTCGTTCCTGCCAGCATCTTTTTTATATCCCCTGGGCTAAACAAATGTTCTTTATTACTATTGTTTACCACTACGGCAATGGCATCCCAAGCCAATTTGCCATAGCGTGGTTTAAGTAATATCTTGTTTTCGAAATAATCGGTTTCCTTTTTAGTTAGCCCCCTGGTAACAATAATCATACGGGTACTATCCTTATCCAAATCCTTAAAGCAATCGGCCTCAGATTTATACTCTGCAATGATATGCGCTTTGGGATATTGCGATTCGAATACCTGGATTTGCGAGTCGATAATAGGCTTGAAAGACTCGTCCACACTAATATGGATGGTGCCCTCTGTTGGGGAATCGGTGTAATGCTGCACCTTGCTTGTATCCACACTCTCGCAACCGGAGAAAAACGTGGAAGACAAAACGAGGCTAGCAATTATCAATATATTTTTGACTGTTTTCATTTTTCTTTTTGTTGGACTACATCAATCATCTTCTCTATAATAGCTTTTAGCATAGCCTCTATAAAACCTAAAAGCGCCGTACATAAAAAGTATGGTGACAAAAATATATTTCAGCACTGGATCTGCTATAGCCTCGCCGCCAAAAATTTTGGTAGGGAAAAGAAAAGCGAACCCTAGCGCAATAAAAAACAGCCCCATCGTATAGTCTTTAACCGACCGCATACGGATATAGTTTTTCTGTCGTCTATTTAGTGGCTCATCCATGCTATGCATATTTTTGAAGAAGGGCAAATTAAGGATTTTTGTTAACACGATGCCTACAACCAAATCCTTATTCTAGCCCAGCCATGTTACCCTTGATTTTTAACACTTTGCCCTATTATAAAATATCTGATTGTAATCATTTCAAGATGCAATTTGATTGTGATTCCACATAGAGGTCAACTAGCAATGGAAGCGTTCTCTGCAAAATGCCGGTGATTTAATATTACACTAACAAATGGAGATTGCAAATAGACAGCTACCAGTTCCTTTATATTTGTGACACAAATTTTTCTATGAAGAAAATAAAGACAGCATTGGCATCTTTTGGTATGAGTGGCAAGCTTTTTCATGGGCCATTTCTACAGCTAAACCCTGGTTTTGAATTATACGCTGTTTGGGAAAGAAGCAAGAATTTGGCAGAAGCCGTTTATCCGAATATCATTACTTATAGAACTTTTGAAGACCTACTAGCTGATGAAGCTATTGATCTAGTTATCATCAATACACCTAATCTTACCCATTTCGATTTGGCCAAACAGGCCTTGTTAGCTGGAAAACATATCGTGGTGGAAAAACCATTTACGGTCACCACTGCTCAAGCGCAGGAATTAATTGATTTATCGCTTGCGCAGAATAAGAAAATTTCCGTGTACCAAAATAGGCGTTGGGATAGCGATTTTTTGACTGTACAAAAGGTTGTGAACGATAATTTACTCGGAAACATCGTTGAGGCAGAGTTCCACTATGATCGTTTCAATCCGGTTCTTAGTCCGAAAGCACACAAAGAAACCGGAGAATTAGGAACTGGCATTTTATACGATTTGGGGCCGCATTTAATAGATCAAGCATTGACATTATTTGGTATGCCAAACGCTGTGTTTGCCGATTTCAACAAGATACGCCAGCATTCTGCCATTGATGATTATATGGAAATCCTCCTTTATTATCCTTTATTAAGGGTGCGTTTAAAAGCAAGTATTTTGGTAAAAGAAGCTTTGCCAGCATTTGCCGTGCACGGCGATAAGGGCAGTTTTATTAAGTCTAGGGCCGATATGCAGGAAGCAAGATTGCTCAAGAATGAAACAGCCGATGCAGAAGATTGGGGTACCGAACCAGATGCTGAAAAAGGATTGCTTCATACTGAAATAGCTGGCGAAACAATTAGAGAGCAAGTACCAACGCAAAAGGGCAGTTATATGAACTATTACGATTTATTGTACCAAGCGCTTGCAAATGACGAACCGTTACCAGTTACAGCGCAAGATGGATTTAATGTGATGTTGATTATTGAAAAAGCAAACCTGAGTGCAGTGGAAAAGCGGGTGGTGGAGATAGGGTAGTTTATAAATCCTTTGCGATATAGTCAGTAACCATTCTTTCTTTTGATGAAAAACTGATACCCAAGGCTATTTTTTTCCGCTTGTCTGCAGCATAGGGTTGAAAATATCTTTTGTTGATGATTTGCTGAATGGCTTCAAAAGCAGGTGTATCCAATTTCAGTTCTATCACATAAATGTACTTACTGGTTTTTATCAACACATCGCATCGGCCTTTTGCGCTGTGAACTTCACTTTCAACATCAACACCAATCTTTTTGAAAGTAAGGTGGGTAATAATATGAAAAATAGATTCGGTATCTGCCCGCCCATGGTCATATGGGATTGTAGCGATGATAGCATTTAAGCCATCTATTGCTTTTGGGATATCATTTACAAGAAACGCTTTCAACAATTCACCTGTAACCGCCGCCGAGTCGTTTGGAAATACCCCTCGGTAGGCACTTAGCAAGTTATCGAGCAAGCTATCTTCAACCTCTTGATTTGGATATCCGAGCCGATAGGACCGTGTTGAATGATCATACTCTTTAATAGTAAGATATCCAGTTTGAAAAAGTAGCGGAGCCGAAGAAATGTTTGCGATGTCGAAATTTCCTAGCGAGTTCTCATTCAGATAAATGTTATCAAACTGATACTCTTCTTTTTTACAGATTTGTTTGATCAAAAAAGACGGTGAACCAGTAGCGAACCAAAAGTTCCGGAACTGCTTTTGCTTCATTAGCGACAATACTGAAAATGGGTTGTAAAGCGTTTCTTCACCGCCCCAAGAGTAGCCATTGTACCATTTTTTTACTTCTTGCAAAATGGCTCGTTTGTCCATATTCATATCTTCAGTGAGGTGAATCAACTCTGCATCAAAATTTTCTTCCAACTCACTTTGCGTGATCCCTATTAAATCATTGAAATTTTTGCCTAGTGATATATCTTCCAAATTATTCAAATCTGAAAAAATGCTTATTTTACTAAAGCGACTAACGCCAGTGATAAGGAGTAAACGAATGTACTCGTCGGCATCTTTCAGCACTGAATAAAACAATTTAAAAGTATCCCGGTTCTCTTCTGCTTGCGAAATATTGTCCAAATAATCAATGATAGGTTTATCGTATTCATCTATTAGTATCACCACTTTCCCATTCGCTGAGGCTTTCCTGATCAATTCACGAAATTTATCTTTCATTTCCAACTCGAGCAAAACAAGACCGAAGTTTGCAGCAATTAGGTCAAGTTCCTTTGCCAAGGCAGCATATAACCCAAGTGTCTGATAATCTATTTGGCTCATCTTCAGATAAATGACCGGGTTCGTTTTCTCCCAATTCCAATTTTCTTCAATCCACAACCCCTTGAACAGTTCCTTTCTACCTGAAAAAATTTCGTTGATCGTGGAAAGCAAAAGTGATTTACCAAACCTCCGTGGACGGCTTAAAAAATAGTAGTTCCCAGTATCGATCAGTTTATGGATTTGTTTGGTTTTATCCACGTACATAAATCCATCTTCAATGATGCTTTTAAAATCTTGTTTGCCGATGGGATACTTACGCATGCGGCAAATATACCAAAATGGAATACAGACATTATTGATAACGGTCTTCATTTCAATCACCATTCTTATTCCATTATACCTTTAACTTAAATATTACCCACACCGGCAACGATTGCATAAAAATCCTTTCCATTGTCCTCATTTCGATGTAGACTTGCTATTGCAAAGTCATGGAGAAAATCTAAACATAGACAAAGCACTTTGTTGACAGCCTTATGAAAAACATGCATAAAACATCTCTGATGATTGGGATGCTTTCGCTTTTGTCCGTAGGGGCGCAGGCGCAAAAGCAGGTTCCCGCAAAAAAGACAATCACCAATACCTTAGCCTCGTTCCCAGGATTCAAAGGAAAGTTGCCGATTATCAGCCAACCAAGTTTCAAGGCGGATACCTTTAATATCAAGAAATATGGGGCCGTGTCCGATGGTGTTTTCTTGAACAACGTTGCCATTAACAAGGCCATTGATGCTTGTAGCAAAGCGGGCGGTGGCGTGGTTTTGGTTCCACAAGGGCTTTGGCTCACGGGGCCGATTGTGCTGAAAAGCAATGTGAACCTCAGCCTTGCTAAAAATGCATTGCTTTTATATACCAAGAATTTCGATGAATTCCCACTGGTAAAATCCTCTTTCGAAGGCGTGGATGCCTATCGCTGTCAATCTCCTATTTCTGCCGAAGGGGCCAACAACATTGCCATTACTGGTTTGGGTGTGCTCGACGGACAAGGAGAATATTGGCGCCCTCAGAAAAAAGACAAGCTCACCGAGAGCGAATGGAAAAAGAAAGTAGCTTCTGGCGGAGTTTTAGATGAAAAAAAGACGAATTGGTACTCGTCGCCAAAGGCGCTAAAAGGACAAATGGATAGCGATATTGGTAAAATAATACCAGGCAAACCATTATCCGATTATGAAGCCATCAAAGATTTTTTGCGGCCCAATATGATGCGGTTGAACAAGTGTTCGAACATTTTGCTGGAAGGTTTTACCATTGAAAATTCTCCCGCCTGGACGATGCATTTGCTCGAAAGCAAGGAAATCACTATTAAAAATGTAACCGTAAAAAATCCTTGGTACGGCCAAAATACGGATGCACTTGACTTGGAAAGTTGCAAAAACGTGTATTTAGAAGGCAATGTTTTTGACACGGGCGATGATGGCATCTGTATAAAAAGCGGTCGGGATGAAGAAGGACGCAGAAAAGGAATCGCTACGGAAAACGTGATCGTAAAAAATTGTACGGTCTATCATGCACATGGCGGTTTTGTA
>Ga0247739_10000624_pt1 | contig 12480 bp, 9 predicted proteins | sample UWRJL058202B2_FD_180943 | JGI IMG/M metagenome (GOLD analysis project Ga0247739, IMG submission 180943) | Plant litter microbial communities from Arlington Agricultural Research Station in Wisconsin, United States - UWRJ-L058-202B-2 | ecosystem: Environmental > Terrestrial > Plant litter >...
ATTACTTACTCAATCTTCGATGTCAAACATCTTCAACAAATAATAACTATTACCATGAAAACTCAAAATAACATCAAATTAAAAAAGAGCACTGCATTTGTTTACAAAAATGTAAAAGGTCAAAACAACTTTAGTACTGATCCGACTGCAAACTCTGTATTACTTACTCAATCTTCGATGTCAAACATCTTCAATAAATAATTATTAAAAATAATTTAGTAATTATCGGATTTATTTGATAAATAGCAGTATGAAAACCAATAACATTAGCAAACTGAAAAAGAATATCGCATTTGTTTATAAAAATGTAAAAGCTCAAAATTCTTTCAGCACGGATCCAACTGCAAATTCTGTTTTATTGACACAATCGTCAATGTCAAACATCTTTAACAAGTAGTACTAACTTCTACCAGATTTTAACAAGCTACTTTGTATATAGGCGAAAAAAGCTTCTTTATAGCCTTCCCCAATTTGAATCATTTCGTTATTTACCAATCTAATAATATTGCCGTCAACTTTTTTAATGGCTGCTTTAGCAACGATATTTGATTTGTTAACACGAATAAATGCGTGATTCTCTAAAGCCTTTTCAATTTCCTTTAAAGTAAGATAAGTTGTGTTGGTTTCGGTTTTTGTAATTATCTGAATATAATTCTGCAAGGCCCTGATATATAAAATATCATCAATTAAAATATTCGAGAAAGCATATTTATGATCGCCTTTGATATAAAGTGCTGCAACCTGATCCGCTTCTTTAGCCGCATTTTTGGCGTTATTAGCTTCTTTCTTCAAAATTCTATCAATGCCCAATGCAAATTTGGCGAATGAAATTGGTTTAAGCAGATATTGATCTGACTGAACATCGAAAGCCTGTAATGCGTAATCTGGATGCGCTGTAGTGAAAATAAGGTATTTAGCTTTCTCTCTAATATTTTTAGCAAGTTCTAAACCATTTATTCCGGGCATATCAATATCCATAAACAACAAATCAATCTCATCGCCTACGCTAATTTCAGTAAGTGCCTGCACCGGACTTGTGAAAGTTTTAAACACAGTTAAACCGGGCATTTCCGCTATGTGGTCAGTTAATACCTCGATAGCATGTTGTTCATCGTCAATAACAACGCATTTTAAATTCATGATGTTTACTAAGTGTGTTTGGAATGATTTGAATGCAAGTTAGCTAAAAAAAGAACTTCTTCATATACCTGTATAAAAAATCTTTTTTTGCTTTTATGGCTAAAATCTTCTGGTTTGGTGTAATATTTCAACAGGTTCGTGTAAAAAACTAACTTATATTTTAATCCTTTTTTAATCTTTATTACTGTTTGCCAAAAACGAATAATTAAAAAGAGGTTGCAGTATATATATTGTATCCGATTTTTAGTTAAAAAACATCTGCCTGCCCAATGTTTGTGTAGCCTGTAAAAACAAATTTGCAGGTCATACACACATCGGGATTTTAAAAACTAGCTGATGTTTTATGTTTAAACAATAATATTACCAAGCTACAAGCACCTAAAAAAAACATAATTAACATGGAACTTAAAGACGAAATCGGGCAATTTGCCGTTAGAATTAAGAAAATGCTTCCTCAAGTTCAATCAGAAGATTTAACTAGAAATGCATTGGTTATGCCTTTTATCCAGATATTGGGCTACGATGTTTTCAATCCATCTGAAGTACAATCAGAGGCTGTTTTAGATTTCGGTGTTAAAAAAAGTAAAAAAGTTGATTACACAATTATGAAAGATGGCGAACCAGCCATTTTGGTAGAGTGTAAGCATCACGAAGATAGCCTTGATATTCATGATTCTCGTTTATCAAAATATTTCCGTAAAACTAAAGCTAAATATGGCTTACTAACAAATGGTTTAGTTTACCGATTCTACACTGAAAAAATGGTTAGAAGTAAAAAAAATCAAGAGCCCTTATTCGAATTTAATATTAAAGATACAAAAGCGGCTACAATTGCGAAATTGTTGGAAGAGCATAAAGATTACTTTAATGTTAAGCAAAATGTAGCAAGTTAAGTTTTTTATAAAAGAGATATAAAAAAGGTTCTAATCTAAATTAGAACCTTTTTTTGCTTAACAAGCAAAAAAAGGAGAAACCTTATGAGTTTCTCCTTTTTTAATATAAAAATTGTTGTTAATTAAATTAACTCAACACTTCTACTTACAAAAGCAGTTAATTCTGCTCCAGTTAGCATGCCCTGTGCTAATAAGGCTAAATCGACAGCTTGTTTAGCTAGGTTACTTTGCTCTTCGCCTTCTGCTTTTAAAATTTTGCTTACCAACTTATGGTTACCATTAATAGCAACTTTATAACTATCTGGCATTTGGCCATAGAAGCCCATTCCACCACCCATCGCAGCCATGTCTTTCATACGACGCATAAATTCATCCATCGTAATCGTTACTGGTAGTTCATCTGGGTTTAAAGCCACAATTTCTACCTGCATACCTGTTTTAGTGATCGCCTTTTCGAAAATTGTAGTTACTTCTTTAACCTGTTCTTCGCTTAAAACATGCTCATTAACCTCATCTTTTTCAATCAGTTTATCAGCTACACTCGAATCAACACGTTTGATTGATGTTTTTTCAAGTTTTTGCTCCAATTGCTGAATAAAATGGTTATCAATTGGCGAATCTAGAACTAAAACATCATAATCTTTTTTATTAGCCGATTGAATAAAAGCATCTTGTTTAGAAGCATCATTAGTGTATAAATAAACTACACTTCCGTTTTTATCGGTTTGTAATGGTGCAACTTTTTCTTTGTATTCTGGCAAAGTGAAAAGCTCGTTTTTTGTGTTTCCAAGTAATGCAAAATCTTTAGCTTTATCGTAAAATTTCTCTTCGCTAATCATTCCGTATTTTACAAAAATACCAATGTCTTTCCATTTATCTTCGTAAGCTTTACGGTCTTTAGCAAATAACTCTGCTAATTTATCGGCAACTTTTTTAGTAATATAGTTGTTAATTTTTTTAACATTGCTATCAGCCTGTAAGAAACTACGCGATACGTTTAACGGAATATCTGGCGAATCGATTACGCCATGTAACAACATTAAAAACTCTGGAACAATATCTTTAACCTCATCAGTAATAAATACCTGGCGAGAATATAATTTGATTTTGTTGCGTTGCATTTCGAAGTCGTTTTTCAACTTAGGGAAATACAATACACCTGTTAAATTGAATGGATAATCAACATTTAAGTGAATCCAGAATAATGGCTCTTCGCTAAATGGATATAATTCGCGGTAAAAGTTTAAATAATCTTCATCTGACAAATCAGCAGGAGCTTTCGTCCAGATTGGATTAGTTGTGTTGATAATGTTATCAACTTCTACATCATTATATTTTGCTTTACCTTCTTCGTCAACACCGTCTTCAACAGATTCGGTTTTAGTGCCAAATTTAATTGGAACAGGCAAAAATTTGGCATATTTATCCAGAATCTCCTGTAATTTCGATTCTTCTAAAAACTCTTCCGAATCTTTGTTTACATGAAGAATGATATCGGTGCCACGAGTAGTTTTGGTGCCTTCAGTAATCTCGAATTCAGTACTTCCGTCGCAAACCCAACGAGCAGGTTCTGCGCCATCCTGGTAAGATAGAGTATTAATTTCAACTAAATCTGCAACCATAAAGGCCGAGTAAAAACCTAAACCAAACTTACCAATGATTTCGTTGGCATCTTTTGCATCTTTAAATTTTTCTACAAACTCACTTGCGCCAGAAAATGCAACCTGATTGATGTATTTTTTAATTTCTTCGGCAGTCATACCCAAGCCATTATCGCTAATGGTAATGGTTTTGGCTTCTTTATCAACGGCAACTTGTACCAAAGGTTGGCCCACTTCGCCATTAAACTGACCTAATGAACCTAGTCTTTTAATTTTCTGAACCGCATCTACCGCGTTAGAAACCAACTCACGAAGAAAAATCTCGTTATCAGAGTATAAAAACTTTTTAATTATCGGGAAAATATTTTCGGTATGTATCGATATATTTCCTTTTTCCTGTATGCTCATATGTAAATAAATTGTTTAATCTACATTTAGCCTAACAAGGCTTGTTCCAAAGCGATTTATTTGCCAAAATGACAGATTGACTTTCATCATTGCAAGGCCAACTTTCATACCTGCGGCAATCTCACTTAATCGATGTAGTTTTCTGATTTATTGTTTCTCACAAATTGATTTTGGAAAGCAAGGCCTGTATTTCTATTTACGTTAGTCCCGCTATCATTCCAAAGCCGTTTGCATTGAAAAAATGCAATCCGTGTTTTCCATTTTATCGGGTTTATAAACTTAAGCCATCGCGTTAAATTAAGAAGCAATTTCCTTAAATAAACATCTCAAGGAATCTGTATTTATAATGAATCGGGAAGCAACTTATATATTAACATCAATGTTTTCAATTTATTGATGTTAGTTTTAACTGATCAAAAATAAAAAAGGCACATTGCTTTAACAATCTGCCTTATTGAATTATTTTGAAATCTGTATCTGATTAATTTAAATGGAAAGAGGTATCTTCTTCTAATGAAAGAATTTTACTGATTTTCTTTAACAATACATCCATTTGGAATGGTTTAGATAAGAAATCATCCTGTCCGTAATTAAGTGTTGTAAAATCTTTAGGATCATACAAGCCTGAAATTAATAAAATTGGAATCTTGGAAGTAGCATCGATTGATTTTAACTGCTCGCACAGCACACGACCATCAATATGCCCAAGCGAAATATCAAGCAGAATTAAATCCGGTTTAAAACTCTCAATTCTATCAAAAACCTCCTCACCGTTATTAAGTGCCGAAACTTTAAAACCGCCTATTTCAAGTATTAATTGTATGGTTTCTAAAACCTCAATATCATCGTCTACGACCAGTATTCTCTTCATATTCTTATAGCATTTAAATGCTTTTGTAATAATAACAAAATGATTGATGTTATGTTTATATTCTTTTAAGATTTTATTAATATAAAAAATAATCCACTTTAGCTTAAATAGCTTGTTTTACAACGCCTTCCTTTTGTAAAATAAAATTGAAAAGATCTTCAATTGGTTTTTGCAGAATTTTTCCCGTGGTAATTCCATTTTCTTCCAGCACGCTTTTTAATACATCCTGGTAATAGTAAGCAATTGAACCTACAAAATGGCAAGGAACGGCTTTGTGATTTGGATAGTCTTTTATATTGGTATCGACAAATTCCTGAAAGCCCTTTTTTAGAATATCATGAATGAAAGGATGTTCGTAATTATTGGCTAAAAATCTGCTAAAGCCAGCAAGGTAAATATTTGGGAATGGTTTCTGATAAACGTTTGTAATGATTTGTTCTTTTTCTGCAGGAAAGGTTTTTTTAAATTCTGATTCTAGTTCTGCTGGCATTTTTTTATACAAATAACTTAGCAAAACCTTCTTACCGAAGAACGTACCTGATCCTTCATCGCCCAAAACGTAGCCTAAGCCATGGTGGCCGTCTTGAATTTTTTTTCCATCAAAGTAGCAAATGTTAGAGCCTGTACCTAAAATGCAATTAAGTCCTTCAGAATCGCCACAGGTAGCATAAACAGAACCAAGAAGATCGTGCTCTACAGAAATAAAAGCATTTGTAAAAACAGCCGATAAACCGTTTGAAACAACTTCATGTTTATCTGGAGAAGAACAGCCCGCACCAAAAAAATAGATTTCTTTAACTTCTTTAGCAAGTGGTGCTATAACTTCATTTTTAAAAATTATTCGACTAATCTCTTGTTCATTTAAAAAGTAGGGGTTTATGCCTTGAGTGTTAAACTTAATAGTTTCACCATTAAAATAACCCATCCAATCAGTTTTAGAGGAGCCACTATCTGCTACGAGTATCATGGAATAAATATAAAAATTAATTAGATAAATTTATATTTCCGCTTATTTCTTTTAAAGTGATTTCTGCTAATTTTGCTTGAAACTGCATCTCTATAAAACGGTTTTGAGCATTAATAGAGTTTCTTTGTGCTTCTCTCAATTCAATAGGAGCGATGCTTCCCAAACGATACTTTGCTAAAGTTATATCAAGATTCTCTTTTGCAATATCTACATTTCTTTGTTCGAGTTTAACTAAATCCAAAAAGGTACTGTAATTTTGGAATGCAGTAAGTAATTGTGAGCTAACATCGAGCTTTGTTTTCTCTAAGTTTAACGAAGAATTTTCGATATCGATTTTGGCATTTCGTTCTTGTTGCCTTTGCAAAAAGCCATTAAAAATATTTAAGCTAGCTGTTAAGCCATAGGTAAAGCCATTAGCTGCAAACTTTTGATTAAAACCCGTTGGGCTGGTGCTGTTCGTACGGCTATAACCTGAGTTTAAACTCACAGCAGGGTATCTTGCTCCTTTAATCGATTTTAAGTTTAAAGATGCAACTCTTTGGTTGATGAAGGCATTTTGCACATTAGGATTTTGCTTTTCAGCCAATTCAGCCAGCTGGCTATAAACTAAAGCTTGATCTATATTAATATCATTATCTACCGAAAAAGTGAGATTTACATTTCTAACCAATAATTGGTTTAAGCGAACTTTAGCTACTTGTAAATTGTTTTTTTGTTGAAGATAACTTGATGTATCCGTATTATAATCGACTTGAGCAGTTAATACATCGAGTTTAGAACCACGGCCTAACTGCAATTTTGTTTTGGCAATTTTTTCTCTGAAAACAGAAATATCAATAGCGCTGTCGGCCGCGACAACTAATTTTTGTTGTCTAACAACATCATAATAAGCAGAAATTACATCAGCAATAGTGGTAAGTATAGCCAGGCGGGCATTTAGTTCTCCCTGTTTCTGTAATTCTTTTAAGCGATCATAATTGGCAAACATGCTAAAGCCATCAAAAACAGTCCAATTTAAATCGGCACCTAAATCATTGTTTGTGCTTTTTGCTCCAGTTATCACCCTATCTGGTCCAGTTGCAGGTGTTTGACGGGTATTTTGAACACTTCCACCATTTGAATATGTAGCCGTTAAATTAGGTAGCATACCAGCATTCCCAATGTTAGCATTGTTTTTAGCAATTTTTACTTCGTTTTGGCTTATTTTAATATCGTAGTTATTCTGCATAGCAATAGTAATTGCATCTTGCAAAGTCAACTTTTCTTGTGCTTTTAATGCAAAAGAAAAAATACTCAATAACAATATAAACAGATTTATTTTTTTAATCATTTCAGTTTTATTGATGCTCCAGGGCTTCTTTTTCGAAGCGTTCGGCTTCTTTTAAATCTTTGTTAGGTTTATGTGGTTTTGCCCAGTAAGAGTAAATTGCAGGGATAACAAATAAGGTTAAAATTAGTGAAAACATGGTTCCGCCAACGATAACTGTTCCCATACTCATTCTACTTTTTGCTGCGGCACCTAAAGCAAGTGCAATAGGTAAAGCTCCAATTGCAATAGCCAGGCTGGTCATTAAAATTGGCCTTAAACGAGAAACCGAAGCTTCGCGAATAGCTTCAGGAATTGGCACTCCTTTTTCTTTAAGCTGATTGGCAAACTCTACTATTAAAATACCGTTTTTGGTTACCAAACCGATTAACATAATTGTACCAATCTGGCTAAAAATGTTCCAGCTTTGACCACATAGCCATAAAGATAAAAACGCACCAGCCACAGCCATTGGCACAGTTAAAATAATTATAACAGGATCTTTAAAGCTTTCGAATTGTGCCGAAAGAATTAAATAAACTAATAATAAAGCCAAGCCAAAGGCGAAGAAGGTATTAGAAGAACTTTCTTTAAAATCACGTGATTCGCCACTTAAATCTGTAGAAAAACTTTCATCTAAAACTTTCTTAGCAATAGCATCCATAGCATCGATACCTTCGCCAATGCTTTTTCCTGGAGCTAGACCAGCTGAAACCGTTGCCGAAATAAAACGATTGTTTCTATATAATTGCGGCGGGCTACTTTCTTCTTTTGCGGTAACTACATTATCTAACTGAACCAATGCTCCTTTATCATTTCTAACATAAACCGAGCTCAAATCCAATGGATCTTTTCTATTCGTTCTATCAAACTGGCCAATAACCTGATATTGTTTTCCATTCATAAAGAAATAAGAAAAACGTTGCCCGCTTAAGCCCAGGTTTAAAGTTTGTGCAATTGTAGCAATTGAAACACCAAGGTTTTTCGCCTTATCCCGATCTATTGTTAAATTAATTTCGGGTTTATTAAATTTTAAGTTTACATCAGAAACGGTAAAAGTTGGATCTTTGGCAACTTCATCCATAAATAGAGGCACCTTTTCACGAAGTTTCTCGAAATTTTGAGCCTGTATAATATAACTGATGGGTAATCCACCACGGCGACCAACAGAAATTGTAGGTTGCTGGTTAACGATAACTTTACCCTCACTATATTTTTTCGTAATTCGGGTAAGCATATCTGCAATTTCCTTTTGCGAACGTTCTCGATCCTCGGTATTAACCAAACCCATTCTCACGAAACCAGAGTTTGTTGATCCAGCTCCACCAAATCCTGGAGATGTAATTGTAATATTAACATTTTTTTCAGGAACCGAATCGATAACCATTTGGTTAATCTTCATGATGAAATTATCGGTGGAAGTAAAAGATGCACCTTCTGGTAAAGTTACATTCATATTAATTGCACTTCGATCATCGTATGGCGCTGTTTCTTTTGGTAAAACCTTCCAGAATAAGAAAATCATGCCCATGCAAACAATAATAATTGGTATCGATAACCATCTTTTATCTAAAAACTTATTAAGGTTTGCTTGGTAAGCATCATTTAATTTAACAAAATATGGTTCAGTCCAATTGTAGAATTTTGATGGTTTATGCCCGCCTTTTTTCATTAAATAGGCATTAAGCATTGGTGTTAACGTTAAGGATACAAATGCCGAAATTAATACTGCTGCTCCAATTACAACCCCAAATTCCCTAAATAAGCGGCCAACAAAGCCTTGTAAAAATATTACTGGTAAAAACACTGCAGCAAGGGTAATTGAAATTGAAATAACCGCAAAGAAAATTTCGTTGGAGCCTTTAATCGCAGCTTCAAAGGGCGACATGCCTTCTTCAACTTTCTTGAAAATATTTTCGGTTACCACAATACCATCATCAACTACCAAACCTGTTGCTAAAACAATTGCAAGTAAACTCAATACATTAATCGAAAAACCGAAAATGTACATCACAAAAAAGGTGAAGATTAATGAAACTGGAATATCGATTAACGGTCGGAAAGCAATTCCCCAATCTCTAAAGAAAAGATAGATAATTAAGATTACCAAAACCAGCGATAAACCAATAGTTTCTGCAACTTCGGTAACCGACCGCTTAATGAAAAGTGTATTATCCAAAGAAACATTTAACTTAATATCCTTAGGTATATCTGCTTTGAGCTTATCAAAACGCTTATAAAATTCTTTGGTAATATCCAGATAATTTGCACCTGGCTGCGGTACAATTGCCACTGCCACCATCGGTTTACCTGATTCTCTTAAAATGGTTTCTTCGTTCTCCGAGCCAAGCACAACATTGGCAACATCCTTTAGCTTAATAACCTGGTTGCTGTCGGCTTTTAAAATTAGATTATTAAACTGCTCTTCATTGGTTAGTTTTCCGAGCGTTTTAACTGTTAATTCTGTTGTTGCGCCAGTAATTTTACCCGATGGAAGTTCTACATTTTCATTATCCAGTGCGGTAACAATATCTTGTGATGTTAAACCATAAGCACTCAGCTTATTGGGGTCCATCCAAATACGCATAGAATATTTTCGTTGGCCTTGAATTTGAACACTACTTACGCCAGGAATGGTTTGAATACGATCTGCAATTACATTTTCTGCAAAATCACTCAATTCAAGGGTGTTTCTTTTATCACTCTGAATGGTCATAGAAAGAATTGCATCAGAGTTTGCATCAGCCTTGCTCACTGTTGGTAAACCATCAATATCCTTTGGAAGTGTTCTTCCTGCTTGCGAAACCTTATCGCGAACATCATTTGTAGCCTCTTCAATATTCTTATCGAGGTTAAATTCTACTGTAATATTACTTGTTCCCTGATTACTTGATGATGATATATTACGAATACCATCAATTGAGTTAATAGATTTTTCTAATGGTTCGGTAATCTGCGATTCGATAATATCTGAGTTTGCACCTGGATAAGATGTTCTCACAGAAACAACAGTTGGATCAATAGATGGATACTCGCGAACCCCCAAAAAGTTATACCCGATTATCCCAAAAAGGACAATCAAGAGGTTCATAACTATGGCAAGAACAGGCCTTTTTATACTCGTGGTCGAAATGCTCATAATTATTCTTTAACCAAATGAACTTTAACAGGTGCATCTTTCTTTAACGACATAGAGCCAGTTGTTAAAACAGTATCACCAGCTTTTAAGCCTGATGTAATTACAATATTCTCATCAGTTCTGGTGCCCGCCTGAACCTGTACTTCTTGTGCTTTACCATCTTTTTGGACATATACAATTTTACCTTTCAACACAGGGATTACTGCTTGATTGGGGATAAGAATAGCATTTTCCATTGTAGTTAGTGCAAGCTTTATTTTAGCAAATGAGCCTGGAAGTAAAGCATTATCCTCGTTTTTAGCTAAAGCCCTAATTTGCAAAGTACGTGTCGCTGCATTTATACCTGGTTCTATGGCGTAAATTTTACCTGTATTTTGTTTTGCTGAACCTTCAGTAGCAAATGTGATTTCGGAACCTATTTTTATTTGTGCCGCATATTTTTCTGGTACAGAGAATGTGATTTTTACAGGATTTGTGCTTATCAGATTTGCAATTACCGTAGCTGGTGTTAAATATGTTCCTGCTGATATGCTTCGTAAACCAATACGGCCACTAAACGGCGCACGAATTGTTGTTTTTGCTAATTGTGCTCTTACTAAATTAGCCTGAGATTGGAATGACCTTAAATCTGCTAAAGAAGTATCATATTCTTCCTGACTGATAGCCCCTTTTTCTAAAAGCTGCTTAGCTCTGTTTTCGTTTGTAGCTGAAAGTTTTTGCTTCGTTAAAGCATCTTGCAATTGTGCCTGAATGTCTCTGTCGTTAACCTTTACTAAAACGCTGCCCTTAGAAACCGTTGTTCCTTCTTTAAAGTAGATTCCAGTTACTAAACCAGAAACTTCACTTTTAAGTACCACCGATTCGTTTGCTTCTACAGCTCCAGTAACTTCTAAATCTGTATCAAATTTCGATAATTTAACAATTATACCATCAACTGTGGTAGCTGGAGCAGATTTTCCGTCTTTCCCGCCTTTGTTGCCTTTTCCTTGCCCAGCTGATGCGCCAGCGCCTTTACCTTCTAATTTTTTGTTTGCATTAATTCGGTAGTAAACCAAATAGGCAAGCCCTAAAGCTAAAACAATGTAAATAATGTATCTTTTTTTCATTTGTGTTTATATTCCCCTGTTGAGCGTGTTAATAGATGAAAATTCCAAAAGGGCTTGTAAAAATATTCAAAAGTTCATGCATAAAATTGTTGTATTAAGGATGTTACTCATTCGTTTATCAGTTAATAGGTTATTGGCCATTAGTTAAGTAGTATTGTCCTATCCATTATTTATAATTTTATTTAATTGCAGCTTACAAAACAATTATTTAAGGAGGAAACAGTTAATTATAAAGTATCGACAGCAATTTGATGCTTAAGTTTAAAACTTCACAACTATTTTACAGCACATTTTATAATTTAATTTTAATCAATGACCATAAAATATAAATTTGTGGCAAAACAAACTAAATATGTTTATTAAAAAATCGATTTTAAGTTTAGTAGTATTACTAATATCTATTATGGCAGCGAAGGCGCAAGTTAAGATAGGTTTCGAGGTTTCCTTTAAAGAACCTCAGGCACATTATGCTGATGTTCAAATGAACATTTCGGGATTGGCGAAAGATTATATTGATGTGAAAATGCCCGTTTGGACGCCAGGCTCTTATTTAGTCCGCGAGTTTGAAAAAAGTGTTGAGGGCTTTACCGCTTCAGCGTCTGGGAAAGCTTTAAGAGTAGAAAAAGTTAGGAAAAACACCTGGAGAGTTTTCTCAGCAAAAGCAAGTAATGTTAAGATAAATTATAGTATTTATGCTTTTGAAATTTCTGTTCGCACACCATTTATTGATGAATCCCATGCATTTTTGTCTCCTACAGGAATCTTTATGCATCCAGACGGGATGATTAAATCACCTAGTACGGTAAAAATCATTCCTTTTAAAACATGGAGTAAGGTATCTACAGGTTTAACACCTGTTGCTGGGAAACAATTTACTTATTCAGCACCAGATTTTGATTGGTTATACGATAGTCCGATTGAAGTTGGTAATCAAGATACATTTGAGTTTATGGCATCTGGTGTTCGCCATGAGGTTGCAATGTATGGTGGTGGTAATTATGATAAAGAAAAATTGAAGGTTGATATGGCCAAAATTGTAGAGCAAGCTA